>Ga0256827_10002802_pt1 | contig 11136 bp, 10 predicted proteins | sample CV84metaG_FD_185977 | JGI IMG/M metagenome (GOLD analysis project Ga0256827, IMG submission 185977) | Hydrothermal vent microbial communities from East Pacific Rise, Pacific Ocean - CV84 | ecosystem: Environmental > Aquatic > Marine > Hydrothermal vents | place: Pacific Ocean: East Pacific Rise...
ATAGAGTGAAAAGAGTAGTAGTTACTGGCTTAGGAATGATTAACAGTGTTGGGCAAGACAAAGAGAGTTCATTTGAAGCTATTTTAAATGGTGAATGTGGAATTAAAAAGATTGAGCTTTTTGATGCTGAAAAATTTTCTGTACAAATTGCAGGAGAGATAGTTGGTTTTGATGCAAGCAAAGTAATGGATGCCAAAGAGGTTAAAAAAGCTGATAGATTTATTCATTTAGGAATTAAAGCTACTCAAGAAGCAATGGCAGATGCAGATTTTTCTGATGACATTGATATGGAACGTTTTGGTATCTCTTCTGCTTCAGGTATTGGTGGACTTCCAAATATTGAAAAAAATTCTGTTATTTGTAATACAAGAGGACCACGTAGAATATCTCCTTTCTTTATTCCTTCATCACTTGTTAACATGTTGGGTGGTTTTATATCTATTGAGCATGGAATTAAAGGGCCAAATCTATCCTGTGTAACAGCTTGTGCAGCAGGAACTCATGCCATAGCAGAAGCAACAAAAACTATCATGCTTGATGGTGCTGACAGAATGTTGGTTGTGGGTGCAGAGTCTGCAATATGTGGAGCAGGAATAGGTGGTTTTGCTGCCATGAAAGCGTTAAGTACAAATAATGAAAACCCTAAAGAGTCTTCTCGTCCATTTGATGCAGATAGAAATGGATTTGTAATGGGTGAAGGTGCTGCTGCTTTAGTGCTTGAAGAGTATGAATCTGCAAAAGCACGTGGTGCAAAAATTTATGGTGAAGTGGTCGGATTTGGTGAGAGTGGTGATGCAAATCATATTACTACGCCTGTAATGGACGGTCCTCTTCGTGCCATGAAAGCTGCAATGAGAATGGCTGGTGATGTTAAGATTGATTATATTAATGCTCATGGTACTTCAACACCTGCTAATGATAAGAATGAGACAGCTGCTGTAAAAGAGTTATTTGGTGCTGATAATTGTCCTCCAATGAGTTCTATAAAAGGACAAATTGGTCACTGTTTAGGGGCTGCTGGAGCGATTGAAGCTGTAGTCTCTCTTATGGCTATGCGTGATGGAAAATTACCTCCAACAATCAACTACACAACTCAAGATGAAAATTGTGATTTAGATTATGTAACAGATGGTGTACGTGATGCTGAAGTTAACACAGTTATGAGTAACTCTTTTGGTTTTGGTGGAACAAATGGAGTTGTAATCTTCAAAAAAGTATAAGGACGTTGTATGGCAACTTATTTAGAGTTTGAAAAGAAAATAGAGCAGATTCAACAAGATATTGATTCTGCTCGTGCTAAAAGCGATGATTTTGCTATTGAAACATTTGAGAAAGATTTAGAAAAAGAAGTTGAAAAGACGATGAAATCACTTAGTGATTATCAGAAGTTACAACTTGCACGTCACCCTGACAGACCTTATGCTTTAGATTATATTCGTCTGATTATGGATGATGCTTATGAGATTCATGGAGACAGAGCATTCCGTGATGACCCAGCTATTTTATGTTATATGGGTTATATTGATGGTCAAAAGACGATGGTCATTGGTGAGCAAAAAGGGCGTGGTACTAAACACAAGCTAAAAAGAAACTTTGGTATGCCAAACCCCGAGGGATATAGAAAAGCACTTAGAGCAGTTAAACTTGCAGAGAAGTTTAATATTCCTGTACTTATGCTCATAGACACCCCAGGTGCATACCCTGGTTTAGGTGCAGAAGAGCGTGGACAAAGTGAAGCCATTGCAAAAAACCTTTTTGAATTTACAAATGTAAAAGTACCAATGATTTCTATAGTTATTGGAGAAGGTGGTTCAGGTGGTGCGTTAGCCATAGGTGTTGCAGATAAATTGGCGATGATGCGTTACTCTGTTTTTGCTGTTATTTCACCAGAAGGTTGTGCTGCTATTTTATGGAATGACCCTAAAAAAGTAGAACAGGCAGCAAAAGCTTTAAAAATCACACCAAGCGATTTACATGAACATGGTTTGGTAGATGATATCTTAGGTGAGCCATTAATTGGAGCACATAGAAATAAAAAGTTGGCAGCTGAAATAGTAAAGAAATATTTTCTTGAAAATGTTTCTACACTTAAAGAACTAACTATTGATGAGATGCTTAATCAACGTTATGAGCGTTTAACTTCTGTTGGTGCATTTACTGAATAGAGTTTTTATACTCATCTTTATTGGTTGGACTTCTTAGTCCAACCACCAAACTCTTAATTTTTTCCCTTTAATTTTTCCATTTTTTAAACCATTAAATGCTTTTTTTATAACAGATTTATCAATAGCCACATAAGAGTGTGTTGCATAGACATTGATTTTACCTATATGTTTGTTCTCTATGCCTATATCTTTACAGAGTGTTCCTAAAATATCACCAGCACGAACTTTTTTCTTTTTCCCTCCATCTATACATAAAGTAGAAACAGAACCTTGCATATAGAAGTTTTTATTTGGTTTGAGCGTATCTATGTTTTTGTTTTCCAAATTAGGCTTAATCTCATAGAGTTTACTCAATCCATACTCATCACAGAGGCTTACAGCTAAACCACTCTTATCGGCTCTTCCTGTTCGTCCTATACGGTGTGTGTAATCTTCCGTTTTCATAGGTGTGTCGTAGTTAATGACAATATCAATAGCCTCTATGTCCAAACCTCTTGCAGCCAAATCGGTAGCAACAAGAACAGGAAGAGAACCATTTGCAAACTGTAAAAGCATCTCTTGACGTTCATACTGCTCTAGGTCACCGTTAAGTGTTGCTACATCAAAACCTTTTTCATTTAACATAGCACTAACTTCTGTGGTCTTTACTTTGGTATTACAAAATACCAGAGCCAAAGAGGGTTGATAGTGTTGTAGGGTTGCCAGTAGTGCTTTATCTTTGTCATTTACACTGTAAACATGCTCTTCTATGGCTACTGCTTTCTCTTTACTCTCTACTTTTATCTCTACTGGATTCTTTAAAATGATTTTACTCAATTTATCAATATTGTCAGGGTAGGTTGCAGAAAAGAGTAAGCTCTGTCTCTGTTTAGGTAAGTTTGAGACGATTTTTAAAATGTCATCTGCAAAACCCATGTCGAGCATTCTGTCTGCCTCATCAAGTATCAATGTTTTTATTTGACCCAAGTGAATGGTTTCTCTTGAGAAGTGGTCTAGTAGTCTTCCTGGTGTTCCAACCAATATATCAGCACCTTTGTCAAGGGAAGCAACCTGTCTTGTTAGAGAAGTTCCACCATAAATGGTTACTACTTTAACATCTGCTTTATAACGAGCTAATTTTTTACACTCACCAGCTATCTGCTCACATAGTTCACGAGTAGGTGCGATGATAAGAGCTTGAGGAAAATGCTCATTCTCATCGAGTTTCAAAACAAGAGGTAGGGCAAAAGCAAGTGTTTTTCCTGAACCAGTTTTGGCTTTGGCTATAACATCTTTTCCTTCTAATATGGTAGGAATGGCAACTTCCTGAATGGGTGTTGGGTTTTTGTAGCCCAATGATGTTAGATTATCTAAAACATCAGAAGGTAAGGGGAGGTCTTTAAATGAAATCATATTATGTCCGATATTCTGCATTGATTTTTACATAGTCATAACTTAAGTCACAACCATATGATGTGTATGATTCTTCTCCTAAACCAAGGTCACAAGTGACTTTAAAAGAGGAGTTTTTCATAATTTTATAGGCTTTATCTTCTCTCTCTTTGTCCAGTTCTCGCTGTTCATTTGAGTAGATAAGCAGGTTATCGTAGTGAATGGTTAGGGTACTGTCGTCACACTCTATGCCAGAAGCACCTATGGTTGAAGCAATTCGTCCCCAGTTTGGGTCTTCACCGAAGAGGGCAGTTTTTACTAAAAGAGAGTTGCTCAGTGCCATACTTGCTTTTTGTGCATCTGCTTGGCTTTTAGCTCCTTTTACTTCAAAGGCTACCATTTTGGTTGCACCCTCACCATCTTTTAAAATCATCATGGCTAATTCAAAAGTTATTTTGTTGAGGGCTTCTCTAAACGCCTCTTTATTATAGGCACCAGATACTTTATTTGCTAAAAGCATAACAGTGTCATTGGTTGAGGTATCACCATCTACAGATATTCGGTTAAATGAACCTTCTGTTGCTTCTGTTAACAGTTCTTCCATGTCAGCTTTTGGAATGTTGGCATCAGTAGTAATAAAACAGAGCATAGTAGCCATGGCAGGGTTAATCATACCTGCACCTTTACAGATGGCTGCTATGGTAAAGTTACTTCCATCGTCTAGCTCTATTTTAAATGCCAACTCTTTTTTAAAAGAGTCAGTTGTCATAATAGAACGAGCAGTCTTATCTGAGTTTTTAGCACTGTAGTCAAACTTTGAAAAAGCAGAGGTTATTTTCTCTTGGTTTAGTCTATACCCTATAACTCCAGTAGAGGACATAATAGGGTTTTCTACAGTTTGATGCTTCTCTAGCTCTTTAAAAATAGCATCTATATCTTCGATTCCTTTTTTACCTGTCATGGCATTTGCATTTTTTGCATTCATTAAAATAAAATTGGTTTTAAAATCTTTTGGATACTTCTGATAGTGCTTTATGGGTGCAGCTTGAAACTTGTTGGAGGTAAAACGTGCTGTAATGTCACAAGGTTCATCTGAACGAATATAGGCAACATCACCATCGTTATTATCCGTTACTTTCATGCCTACGTTAACACCGTCACAGTAGAAACCTTCTACATTGTTGAGTCCACCTTTTAGTGAAAATAGATTAAACATTTTACATCTCCTCTGGTTTTACAGTTTTTCTAATTAATTTTTTAGCTTTTTTGATACCCTCACTAGGTCCAATAAGCAATAGTTTTGCACCAGCAGTAATGGTAGTGTCTCCCTTTGGCATAGGGATGAACTCACCACTTTTATGCCGTATACCGATTATGGTTACGTTGGCTATCTCTCTAAAAGAGGCCTCTTTTATTTTTCGTAAAGTTAGCCAAGATGTCTTGGTAATTCTTGCCTCTTCCATATCGAGAGGTGTATCTTGTTTGTATAAAAACTCTTGTAATAAGTTTTCCATATCAGGGCGTATTGCCATAGCATTGATACGTTGTGCCATAATATTGGTAGGGGTTACTACTTTATCTGCACCCAGTTTTAGAAGTTTTGTCTCATCACTTACTGTTGGAGCATTAGAGATAACTAAAAAAGGTCGTCTTCTTTGAATCTCTTTCTCATAAAGGCGAACAGATGCGATAGTTGCAATGTTGTCTGCAATGTTGTCTGCTAAGGTAATAATACCTTTTGCTGAAGAGAGATGTGACTTTAAAATAGCCTCTTCAGTATGTGGTTCAGCTGTTACAAAATATGGGTAGTTATATTTAAGTGCAATCTCTTCAAAGTCTTCTCTTGGGTCTATAACCACAAAAGGAAGGTGACTTTCACGTAGATGTTTGGTTACTTGAATGGTAAATTCATTGTGGTAACAGATAACAAAATGTTGTTTGAGTCGTGCAACATCGTAAAGCATTCTTCTCTCCTTTATTATTTGTATAAGTTCACCTTTATTTAATACATCGACAATAATACCGATGGCAACTGAAAAGACTAAAAAACCAAAGATAATAAGACAGATAGTAAAGAGTCGTCCCAAGTCTGAAATGGGTGCCATTTCTCCAAAACCAACTGTGGTAAAGGTAATTCCTGTTTGATATAAGGCATCAAAAAGAGACATGTCATCAATAAGTATATAGCCAAATGTACCAAACATCATGGTTAAAACGGTTAAAATAAGGGGAAGTCTAAAAGGTGCTAGATGTACATATAACTCGTCGTTTAGAGTTATATGTGGTTTTGATGTTTCTCGCCAGTTGAGAAACTTTTTGAGTCTATTTTGTGTTGCCAAAATAGTTAGAGTCTTATAGTAAGACCCTTAGTTATGCTTCTGCAGTTTCAGTAGAAGCAGTAGCTTCAGCAGCTTTTTTCTTCATTGTTCTAAGCGTAGACGCAGCAACTTTAATTTTCTTAGTTGTACCATCTTCTAAAGTAATCTTTACAGATCTTAGGTTTGGTAGTTGTCTTCTCTTTGTCTTGTTGTTTGCATGAGATACATTATTTCCTGTTAATGGACCTTTTCCTGTTACATCACATCTTCTTGCCATGATAAATACCTTTGTAATAAATAGTGTCATATGAGTTACTTAAATAGCACTCATAAAAAGTTTTGCGATTATAGTGAAAAGTTACTTAAAGAGCAGTGATTATAAGATGAAAAATGATAATACTTTAGCTATAATACGAAAAAATTACCCCCTTAGGATTTTAAATGTTAGTAGCCCCAAGTATTTTATCTGCTGATTTTGGTAACTTAGCACGTGATGTTAAAGCCATTTGTGATGATGGTTGTGATTTGGTTCATGTTGATGTAATGGATGGACACTTTGTTCCAAACCTAACTATAGGTCCAGTAGTGGTCTCGGCTGTAGCGAAGGCAGCTACAAAACCATTGGATATTCACTTAATGGTTGAGAACAATACTTTTTTTGTTGACCTGTTTGCTCCTTTAAAGCCAGCTTATATCTCTTTTCATATAGAGGAAGAGAAGCATCCTCATCGTTTGGTTCAGCATATACGCTCTTTGGGTATTAAACCTGCCATTACTTTAAATCCACATACTCCACCAGAAAGTATTGAATTTTTATTGGCTGATGTTGATATGGTTCTTCTTATGTCTGTTAATCCAGGTTTTGGTGGTCAGAAGTTTATCTCTTCTGTTATAGAGAGAGCTAAACGGCTAAAAGCTTTAATAGAAAAACATAATCCAGATTGTCTTATTGAGGTGGATGGTGGTGTTAATGATAAGAATATTCAAGAGCTTAAAGATGCAGGTGTAGATATTGTGGTTGCAGGTTCGTATGTTTTTGGAAATGAGAAGGGTTATAAGCACGCTATAGACTCTTTAAAGATATAATCTTTGATTATTATTGTAGGGATGTAGGAGTTATTATGCGAGTTAAAATATGTGGTATCACCAATTATCAAGATGCCATACAAGCTATAGATGCTGGAGCAGATGCTTTAGGTTTTGTTTTTTATAGAGAATCACCTAGATATATAAAACCAGCAGATGCAAAGAAAATTATTGACAAACTGCCTCCTTTTATAGGTAGGGTAGGGCTGTTTGTGAACGAAGGAATAGATACTATAGATACTATTTCTAAATATTGTGACTTAACACTCTGTCAAATTCATTTTGAAGTTGACGAAGAGGCTTTAGATATGATAGGTTCTAAAGCCATGCCTGTTATTCGTGCAAAAGAGGCAAAAGATGTTTTACAATACAAAGATAGGTATCGTCTAGTTGATGTTTACTGTGAAGAGTATGGTGGTTCGGGTAAACGTTTAAATTTAGAGTGGTTTAAAGGTGTCGATTGTTCTAAAATCATATTGGCAGGTGGTTTAAATCCTGATAATTTACATGAACTTAGAGCTTATGGTTTTTATGGTGTGGATGTAAGCTCAGGTGTTGAGAAGATAAAAGGTAGAAAAGATCATGGGAAGGTTAGTAAGTTTATAAAAAATGCAAAAAGTTTATGATGAATTAACAGCAGCCTTTAGACGTAATGAAGGCTACTTATCAGCACCATCATACCGACGAATAGTTAAAAAGCATACCACACTATTTGAAGGTATAGATACACTCTTTTTTCTTTTGCAAGCAGCAGGTTATCCTATTGTTGAAGATGGAGAGAATTATCGCTTAGAGAGTTTTTTTACACCTTATGCTCAACAGAAGTACTGTGTAATAGATATTGAGACCAATGGTTCAAAACCAGAAACAGCACAGGTGATTGAAGTAGGTGCTGTTATGGTTCAAAATGGAGAAGTTATTGACCGTTTTGAGAGCTTTGTTGAGTGTGCTTTTTTACCAGAGTATATTACAAAAATTACAGGGATAATTCCTGAAGATTTAGCAAATGCTCCTACACGTGTAGAAGTACTCACTAAATTAAGAATTTTTTTAGATGATGCTATTTTTGTTGCACATAATGCAAACTTTGATTATGGGTTTTTAAACCACTCTTTTGACCGTTTTGGTTTAGGTAGTATAGGAAATCAAAAACTTTGCTCTATTGATTTATCTCGTCGAACTATAAAGAGTGAACGTTATGGCTTAGCATATTTAAGTGATTCATTGGATTTAGGTGAGCATATTCATCATCGTGCTTTTTCAGATGCTATGACTACGGCAAATTTACTGGCACTTACCTTTAAAAACTTACCTCCCTATGTCCAAACTACTGACGAGTTATTACGTTTTTCTATCTCAAGTAGAAAAGAGAGAACGAACAGTAAAAAATAATATTAAATATTTCTAATTAATTGACAATATTAATAGTTTTAATATCAAGAGATTGTTATAATAAAAGAAAATAAAAGGGACAAATATGAAATATACAAATGGTTTAGCTTTTTCAGCAGTAGCTTTAGCAATGTTAACAACGGGGTGTGTAAAAAAGCCTACAACTGATGGACAAGTAGTCTATGACAATTCTCAAACTCAAGGGGTTTATGATAATACACAGACTCAGACTCAGACTGATACAGTTTATCAAACAGGAGATTCTATTACTTATGACAATACTGCTGTAACTCCAACAGGTTCAATCTATACGGGTGAGGCAACAGATAGCACAGTTATAACAACAACAGATGCTTATGGTCAACCTGTAGCATCATCTGGAGATACAAGTTATGGTCAGCCTGCTACCTCAAATACTGGGGCATACAATGACCCTTATGCAAGTACAGAGAATTTTCCAGACCCTTATGCTGGTAATACTCAATCATCAAATAATAATTATCCTTCATCAACAAGTAGCAATACAGGTGGAAAAGGTGGTATTCATTTACAAATTGCAGCATTGGGTGATTACTATGCAGCAGAAGAGTTTAAGAACTCTTTGAGTTTGGATCCTAAATATTCAGCTTATGTAAAACGAGGTAACCCAAATAAGGTTATTGTTACAGGTATATCTTCTGTAAGTGAAGCAAATAGATTAAAAGAAAATCGTTTTCCAGGAGCATTTATAGTAAGTGGTGGTAGCTCTTACTCCTCTTCATCTTATGGAAATGATAGTGGGTATACAACAAATAACTCATATGGAAGTAGTTCTACATCATCATCTAATGGTATAGGTGTGCAAGTAGGAGCATATTCATCTAAATCAAAAGCACAAAGTGTTGCTGATTCTAAAACAGGACAACATTCAGCGATTGTTAAAAAGAGAGGTGGACTGTACAAAGTAATTTTAACAGGTTTCTCAAGTCGTTCAGCTGCTAAGTCTTATGCAAGTAAAATAGGTGGATTTGTAGTCTCTTACTAAAAAGAAGAGATTATAAAGGCAGATAGATTTTATCTATCAGCTCTTCATACTCACTTTTGGCATCACTATCTATGGTGATGCCTCCTCCACTTTTATAGTACAACTTCTCATTTTCTTTTTCAATAAATCGTATCATCACAGCAGAGTATAAATTTTCTCCATCAAAAATTCCAAAAACTCCAGTATAGAAACTTCTATTGTAATCTTCTATATTATTTATAATACTTACTGTACTTCGTTTGGGTGTTCCAGTAATAGAACCAGCAGGAAGAAGTTTTTTTAAAAGTTCTCCTAGATTATCTCTCCAATCGTTAGGAAGCTTGGCAGTAATTTTTGAGCTTACTTGCAGTAGCTCTTTCTCCCCTGCAATTATCTTCTCTACATAGCGAAACTTTTCTACTTTAATGTTTTTAGCAACTATTCCTAAGTCATTACGCATGAGGTCAACTATCATGACATGTTCTGCCATCTCTTTTTCATTGTTTAAAATTTTCTCTTTTGCATTTGGAAGTGAAGCTTCTATGGTTCCCTTCATAGGGTAGGTACTAATGGTATTATTTTCTATCTCTATAAATTTTTCAGGAGAGAAGCAGATAAACTCATCTTTAAAGTAGAGTTTATATTTTGCTTTGGCATAAGTGAAAACCTCTTTTAATGAGAGGTTTGTTTCTATGGGAGTTTTAAAAGTTAAGTTTAGTAAATAGGTATTTCCAGAGTGTATTTCTTCAAGTACTTTATCAAGTGAGCTTTTATATCCTTTAAAATCGATAGGCGATTTTTGAAGATAATACTTTTTCTTTCTTGCTTCTCTTGGATAGTTTCGTTGATGACCTATTTTAAAAAGTATATCATCATCTAGATTTTTTAGTGGCTGAACAAAGGTTTTTTTTAAATCATAAGAGAGTACAAATAAAAAAGGTTCTCTCTTTTTAGCCAGTTCAGTAATTTTATCCATTAATTGTCTAGTAGCAGAGCTTTTAAAATAGCCATTCTTACATAAACACCATTTTTAACCTGTGTTAGTACTTTACATTGTTCATCCATAAGCATCTCATCACTTATATCAATGTTTCTCATTACAGGACCTGGGTGAAGCAGTAAAATATCTTTATCTTCAAATAACTCTTTGGTAATACAATACTCTTTAGCATACTCATCATAATCTTCAAATATAGGAGCTTTATGTCGCTCTAGTTGAGCTCTTAAACTCATAACAATATCGACTGTATCTATCACTTCGTTAAGTTTTTCATATTTGGGAAGGTTGTTGTCAGGCATAAATGGTTGGGGTGCTACAAGCACAACATTCATACCCATTCGAGTAAAGAGTCTAATACCTGAACTTGCAACACGTGAACTTACAATGTCTCCTACAATAGCAATGGTCTTTCCTTTAAGGTCTCCAAAATGTTCGAGCATAGTAAAGTAGTCTAACAAAGCTTGAGTAGGGTGGGCATAGTTTCCTGCACCAGCATTTAAAATGGGTGTTAAGTTTTTGTTGGCAAGTTTTTTAGGTGTGTTGTTAAATTCATGACGAATAATAACCCCATCAGGCTCCATGGCTGCAAGGTTTTCAAAAGTGTCTTCGAGGCTTTCCCCTTTGTTGGTAGAACTTTTAGAGGGGTCAAGATGCACCACAGATGCACCTAAACGTTTAGCAGCTACCTCAAAAGAGCTACGTGTTCGTGTTGAGCTTTCAAAAAAAAGTGTAATAAGCAGTTTATTTTTTAAGAGTTCCGTTGGCATCTCTTTTTTAAATGCTGCTGCATCTTGCATAATA
>Ga0256827_10002803_pt1 | contig 11134 bp, 11 predicted proteins | sample CV84metaG_FD_185977 | JGI IMG/M metagenome (GOLD analysis project Ga0256827, IMG submission 185977) | Hydrothermal vent microbial communities from East Pacific Rise, Pacific Ocean - CV84 | ecosystem: Environmental > Aquatic > Marine > Hydrothermal vents | place: Pacific Ocean: East Pacific Rise...
TTTAATCATTTGATGGGCTTTTGTTATACTTAAAGGGTGTTCTCGGATATATTTTTCCAATTCAATTTTCATCTCATCTGTTAACTTTTGCTTTGCTCCTCTTCCAATTTTTCCAAATAATTTTTTTTCTTCCCTCCACTCTTTTAACCATCTACCAATGCTATTTCTATGAACTCCAAATATTTTTGATATCTCCTTTATTTTTGTACCTGATTTAAACAGTAATATGGCTTTTGCTCTTTTGCCAAGAATATATATCTTTTTTCTCTTTTATAACTCTCTCTAATCTATTTAGTTCTATTTTCATACTTGTAATTATGCACTATTTTTATGGCATATGTACTTAATAATTTTTCAGAATTCAGAAATAAGAATCTCAAAAAAGAGATAATTAAATCTACTCTTGAAAATTATTACAGGGTTGCTTGACCGTATTTTACGGTTTTAATCTGCAAATGTTTATTTTGTGCAGGTTTTAGTAACTCTTTTATAAAATGTACGAATAAAAGATAGAGATTCGGGTCAAGCCCGAATATAAAAGAAAAGTGTAATAATTTTTTATAGTTTATTTTCTATTTTCAAGATATTTCGTATCAAAATTATTTTCAATAAAATCTATGTTTTGCATAATTTCTTTGTGAAAATCGATAGTTGTTTTGATTCCTGCGACTTGAAATTCACTTAAAGCTTGTTTCATTTTTGCAATAGCTTTTTCTCGAGTTTCAGCTAAAACAATAAGTTTTCCAATCATAGAATCGTAGTGAGTCGGAATTACATACTCTTGAAAAACATGAGTATCAACTCTCACATCTTTGCCACCTGGTAAAATCCATTTTTTCACTCTACCTGGAGATGGCATAAATGTTTTTGGGTCTTCTGCCGTAATTCTACACTCGATTGAATGACCTTTCAAATTGATAGTGTTTTGAGCAGGAAGTTTTTCACCCTCCGCAATTTTAATCATCATTTCGATAATATCGGTATTGCTAACCATTTCAGAAACTGTATGTTCAACTTGAAGCCGAGTATTCATTTCCATAAAATAGTAGTTTAAATCTGCATCGACTAAGAACTCAAAAGTTCCAGCACCCTCATATTTTATAAATTTTGTAGCTTTTATTGCTGATTCGTGAAGACTTTTACGAACCTCATCGGTTAAGATAATTGCGGGAGTTTCTTCGACAAGTTTTTGATGTCGTCTTTGAAGAGAGCAGTCTCGTTCGCCAAGATGAATCACATTACCAAAAGAGTCAGCAACAATCTGAACTTCAATATGACGAGGGCTTTTAATATATTTTTCCATATAAATTGTACCATCTCCAAAAGAGTTAAGAGCTTCACTTTCAGCAGCTAAAAAGAGATTTTCAATATCAGACTCTTTTTCAACAACTCGCATTCCACGACCGCCACCGCCTGAAGCAGCTTTCATAATTACAGGATAGCCAATCTCTTTAGCTCTCTGTTTTGCATCGCTGACACCTTTTAAAGCTCCATCTGAACCTGGAACAACAGGAATTCCCGCTTTTATCATCACATCTTTAGCTTTACTTTTGTCGCTCATTAAAACCATAGTTTCTGGTCGAGGTCCAATAAATTTAATATTATGATGAGTACAAATTTCTACAAAAGATTGATTTTCACTTAGAAAACCATACCCTGGAAAAATTGCATCAGATTCTGAAATTTCAGCCGCACTTATAATTGCAGGAATATTTAGATAACTATCAGCACTCTTTTCAGAACCGATACAAATCGCCATATCTGCTAATTTAACATAAAGAGCATCTTTGTCAGCCGTTGAATAAACTACAACCGCTTCTTTTCCCATCTCCTTAATTGTTCGAATTGCTCGTAGGGCTATTTCACCTCGATTCGCAATTAGAACTCTTTTGATTTGAGAACCCATTTTAGATATTCTCAATTTCAAAAATTGGAGTTCCATATTCAACAGGTTGCCCATCTTCGATAAGGATTTTGAGAATCTTACAATTTGTTTCAGATTCCCATTCATTCATAATTTTCATAGCTTCAAGAATTCCGATAGTTTCGCCTTTTGATACCGTATCCCCAACTTGAACAAATGATTTAGAATTTGGACCAGGTGCAGAGTAGAATGTTCCAACCATCGGCGAATTCAAAGTTAAAGATGATTTAACTTCGCTTTTTACAGTTTCTGCCACTTCTGTTGGAGCTGTTATAGTTTGAGTATGTGCTACTTGAGTGACCACAGTTTCTGCAACTCCACCTTTCTCAAATGCAATTTCAATATCAGTATTTTTTATCGCTATTTTTGATACATTGCTATCACCAAAAATTTTTATTAACTCTTTTATTTCTTCAAAATTCATATTTATCTCCAAATTTGTAATTCCATATTATAATATAAAAATACTAAGTGCCAAAACTAGAAAAAATTGTATTCCTGTCATTTCCCGCTTTTTATTATTAGAATAATTTAAGTTATAATTATTATAAACTAATAGGATGTATATGAATGCTAAGTATTTCCTAGGGATTATGTTAATAATTAATCTGTACTGGATAACTATCTTATATGAACAATTTTTATTGAATATTTTGATTGCTACACTATTTTCAGTAGCAACATCTACTTTATATAATAAACTTGCAAATATTACTAAATCCGAAGCTCTCGGTGCTTTTCTATCTGCGGTTATGCTTTCATTAATATTTTTTGTGCCAATAGGTTATTTTATATATCAAGGAATTATGTTTGTCAAAGCGATAGATACAACTAAGATTGAGTTAATTATTCCAAATATTTCAGATATTATGAGTTTTCTTCCAACATATTTTGATTTTATCAAATCAGATATTGAAAACTTTCTAATCTCTATTAATCTACCTCAACTTACAAAAGACACCGTCAAGCAGGTTTTATCTTTTGGTGGAGATAGTGTAATTTTCTTCAAAGACTCTATATTAATTATTATCTTCTACTTTTTCATTCAATATTATAGAAATAAATTAGGCAGATATTTCAAAAGAATTATTCCACTTTCAACTCAAGACACAATCTCTTTATTTAAAGAAATTTCTGTTGTAATGGGAACTGTCTTTTATTCGATTGTAATTACTGCTGCTTTTGAGGGAAGTCTTTTTGCAATTATGGTTTATCAATACGGATACAATCCTCTGCTTTTTGGAATTCTCTACGGATTCTCATCTTTAATTCCTATTGTTGGCGGAATGCTAATGTGGTTACCTCTTCTTATTTATGAGTTTTCTTTAGGTCATTATTTTGAAGGTTTTGTTATTATGATTTACTCAATTGTTATAATTGCATTCTTTGCCGATACAATTATTAAACCAATAATTATAAAATATATTAATATTAAAGTGATGCAAAGTCGCATTTATGTTAATGAACTTTTGATTTTCTTTTCAATGTTAGCTGGTATATCTGCTTTTGGTTTTTGGGGTATTATTCTAGGACCTGCAATTATCACTCTCTTTTTATCTCTTGTCAAATTATATGAAAAACTCTATCAAAAAGATAAAACTATTTTTAAACTTAACTTAGGTTTTTCAAAATAAAAATATTATCGGGTCAAGCCCGATAAATCCTATATGATACAAATTAATCTATTTTTTAATTCTAAAGATGCAATCGTGCCATTTATTCCGTCAGTTCTATTTTTAACAGAGATTTTTGCTCCCATAGAATCTGCTCCACTTTTTGCAAGAAAAAGCCCAAGACCAACACCCGATTTATTTCCAGTTCTATTAAAAGGAGCGAAAATATCCTCTTTCTCATCAATCCCAACACCCTCATCGACAACTTCAATAGTTAAATAGTTATTGCTATTTATATAGCTTTTAAGTTCTATCTTTTTATTTTGCGGAGTAAATTTCAGAGCATTTTGAAGAAAATTTTGAGTAATTTGTTTGAGTAGAGTTTCTTGAATTGAAGCGATAAAATTTGTGGGTTCAAGCAAAACTATCAATTCTTTATTTTGAGCCTTAGCTAAAAGAGTGAAATCCGTACTTTGAGTTTTTAAAAGTTGAATTACATCTTTTTCAACGGGAGGTTCAAATTGAGCACTTTCCTGTCTGCCAATATTTAAAACATCGCTAACAACTTTATTCATTTCATCAACTTTTTGATTTGTTAATCTTAAAGCTTCCATATATTCTTCAGGCTCTCGTTTTCTCATAAGCAAAACCTGATTTTTCAACCGAATTACAGCTAAAGGAGTTTTCAACTCGTGAGAAGCTCCGATAAAAAGCTCTTTTTGAGTTCCAATAAAGAAATCAATTCTGTTGATGAGGTTATTTATAGTTTCAGCTAAAAGATGAAAATCTTGAGGCAGTTTTTCAGTGGGAATATTATGTAAAGCTTTTTCATTAATATTTTCTAGGTATTTATTCAATAAATTTATAGGTTTTTGAACATCATAAGAAAGCACTTTAGAATAAAGATAGGTTAAAGCTAAAAGCCCTATTGAAAAAAGAGCCAATAATATTGAAATATAAAATATAACAGAATTTTTATAAGTTATATCTCGTTTGACCTTAATTCCATTAGAATGAAGAATAATAAACTCTCGACCGTTTTCAGAAATTTCCTCTAAAACGATTTCATTTTTAGTTTGTAATCTTGATTTGCAAACTATTGAAAGTTCAGAAGAGCAACTATTTTGTTGAATTTCTCTACTTTCAATATTTTTTGCTATCTGTTTTAAATCTTGAATCTCTCCCCGCAACACCATATTTTTAAGGGTAAAAGTTAGGGAGAATGTGAAAAAAGCTATTAAAAGCGATAAAACTAAAAAAAATTTTAGACTAACTAAACCTCTTTTGGAAAACAGAATCTATAACCTCGTCTTCTCACGGTTTCAATAGTAATAATCCCTAAAGGTTTATCCATTTTTTGTCGAATTTGATTGATAGCAACTTCAATAACATTTGGAGTAACAAGTTCTGGCTCTTCCCAAATTGCATCTAAAAGTTGCTCTTTTGAAACTATTTGGTCTCTATGTCTAGCTAAATGGGTAAGGACTTCAAAAGGTTTTCCTTTTAATTCAATCTCTTTTTCAAGATAGATAATCTTTTCTTCTTCAGGATTAATTACAAGGTCTCCAATTTCAATTACATTGCTTCCGCCAAATCTAAGTCGGGCTTCAATTCTTGCAATTAGAATTTCAAAATCGAAAGGTTTTCTAATGTAATCGTCAGCACCTTTTTGTAAAGCTTCAATTTCACTTGCATTATCATCTCTTGCCGATAAAACTATAATCACAGTTTTTGATGATTTAAGTTTAATTTGAGGAATTAAGTCGATTCCTTGTCCGTCTGCTAACATCCAATCCATAATAATTAGGTCATAATTTCTAATATCAAGATAGTATTCTGCATCTTTAATAGAATCTACCTCATCACTTTGGTAGCCGTATTCTTTCAGACCCTCGAGCATTGTCTTTTTTAAAGTTGGTTCATCTTCAATAATTAAAATTCTCATTCCAATCCTTTGTCCCATAATTTCTATATTTTTATAGGATTATAGCATAGGATTTAGAAAACTTTAAACTTTCTTTAAAATTAGTTTAAAGATTCTATAATAAAATGAATAGTTAATTAGGAGAGGTTTTGGAAGAGTTACAAACTATAAAAGACTCAATAAAAAAAGAGATAGAAAAAGAGAAAGAAAAATTACTAAATAGTAATGAAGCTGGAGGAATTAGATTTTTCCTAGATTCAATTAGCGATGATATCGTAGAGATGATTCAGGCAGGATTCAATTACAAACAGCAGATAGAGATTATAAATAGGTCATCGGGTAAAACTATAAAATATAATACATATATAAGATATGTGAAAAGAAATTTGAGTCAAGCTCAAAAAAAAAATTCCAATAGACTTAATACTCTGCAAAGAGAAGTTCAAGGGCGAAAAGTTAGCTTTTCTCACGAAGCTCTACCAGATGTCAATGAGCTGTATTAGAAAGCTCCCAACTAAAATTATTGGGAACTTTTACAGGTTTCCCGTTTTCACAGGAAATAGAAACTTTTATATTTCAAAGAACTTTTGAGCCTCATCAACCTTGGATTTTCCTAAGTCAGTGAAATTTCCATCAATTAAAAGTTTGTCAGCCTTAATCTCTTTTAGTAATTCTTTAGAATCGTTCATCGAAATTGCATTAACCACATCAAGCTCTACTAAAACTTCTTGAATCGAAGTAGTTTTATCCCTATTAAATAAAGCTAAAAGTAGAACTTTTTTTAGAAATTCAGAATCTTCAACCATTTTTATAACACATCATTTTCAATATGTTTTTTTCTTTCGTCCATAACTTTGTTCATTGTTTCTAAAATTAGAGATGTAGAACTTTCTAATTCTCTTGCTAACGACAGATATTGTTTATTCGGTTGATTATCTTTTGTAAGAGAAGCAATCTTTTCAAGAATATCGTGAAGTTGTCTATGCGGAGATTCAACTCTTGAGAAAGTTGTAGATTTTGAGAACTCTTTTCTTGTTAAATCGCTATTCATCCAAGTTCCTAAAGAGCAGTGAGTGTAACTTTCAATATGCTTCATATGAGAATGTCCGAACATTGATTGATATGCAAATATCTTATATTGAATATGCTCAATTTTAACTAGGTTTGAAAGAATCTCATTTCTAACCATATTTTGTGTTTCAGAGATTCCAGTTGAATAATTGATAGCGATTGAGAGAACCTCATCAAGATTCTGCACTTTGTCAGTTGCTGTATTCATATTATCAAGCATACTTTCAGATTTCGCTGTGATATCTTGAATCTCTTGTTGAATCGCTTGAATTACAATAGAAATTTCGCCAATAGCTTTTTGAGTTCTATCTGCTAATTTTCTAACTTCATCAGCAACAACTGCAAAACCTCTTCCGTGTTCTCCAGCTCTCGCAGCTTCAATCGCAGCATTTAAAGCTAATAAATTTGTTTGTTCCGCAATATCTTTAATCAAAGAAATAATTGAATTAATTTCAGTTGCTCGAGAAGATAAAGATTCGATTGAACTATTTGAATCATTTGAAAGCTCCATAAGTTCAGACATTCCGCTTGTAATAATTTCAATGCTATCACTTGCATCTATTGCACTATCTTTAATTTTTAAAGCTTCTTCAAGAACTTGACTTCCCTCTTCAACTGTTTCCTCTAATCTACCTTTAATGTCATTTAAACTTTCTGACATATTATAATTTTGGTCTTCTACAAGAGAAGCAATAATATCAGCATAAGTTTCACCTTTAGTATTTAACCGTTGTTCTAATCTATCATTTTCTCCACGAAGTCGAGTCAATTCATCTTCATTGGTTTTTAGTTTATGTTTTAAACCCTCGTTTTCACGAATCAAATCTTCAATACTAGAATTTGAACTTGCACCAAATAGAGCCATATATTTTCCTTTTTTATTTATAAATTAAGATGTAAAATCTTATCTTAAATAATTATAACAAAAATCCTAAAAATCTATCTAAAAGTTTAATTTGCTTTAAATTCAAAAGTTCAATATAATTCTACAAATCTTAAAAAGAAAGTGGGTAATTATTCGTGCCAGGAATATCACTAAGACCTGACGATAATTTTGACATAGCTTATCGCCGTTTTAAAAAGCAAGTTGATAGAAACTTAATTGTTACAGAATCAAGAGCTCGTAGATTCTACGAAACTGCTACTGAAAAACGAAAAAAAGAGAAAATCAATGCTCGTAAGAAAATCTTAAAACGACTCTATATGATGAGAAGATACGAAGCTAGACTCTAGTCAAAAGCCTCATTTTTATATTTATGTAATATATTAATAAAGGAAGTTCAGTTATTGAACTTCTTGGGCAGTCCATATTATTTCAACTCCAATATTAGAATCTAACCTAAATTAATTCTGTAACAAATTTTGTTATGAAATATCCGCCAACTAAAAGCCAAATATACATAACTCCCGCAGTATAAAGTGGTCGAAGCCCAACATCTTTAAATTTAGAGATACTTGTTTCCATACCTAAAGCGGTCATTGCCATAGTTAGTAAAAATGTATCAAGAATATTTATTTGGTCGATGATGTTTTCAGGAATAAAGTGAAGAGAACTGATTCCACTCATTACCACAAAACCGACGGCAAACCAAGGGATAACGATTCCCTGTTTTTCAGCTTTTTCTTCAGATGTTTGAAAATATTTAGCTAAAACAATCCCTAAAACGATAAGCATCGGAGCGATTAACATAACCCGAGTCATTTTAACGATAATTGCATTGTCAGCTGTGATTCCGCCGTATGTAACACCAACCGCTACAACTTGAGCAACTTCGTGAATTGTAGCACCTATATAGATTCCAAATTGAGATGGGTCTAAACCGCTTAAAAGTCCTGAAGAATATATAACTGGATATAAAAACATTGAAAGAGTTCCGAAAAATACAACAGTTGAAACAGCCACCGCACTTTTATGAGGTTCAGCTTTCAAAACTGGTTCAGTTGCTAATACTGCCGCAGCCCCACAAACTGAACTACCCGCAGAAGTGAGCATCGCAGTATCGCGGTCAAGTTTGAATATTTTCATTCCAAAATATGTTCCGATTGCAAAAGTTGTCACAACTATTAAAAGTGAAATTATCGCACCGTCAAGTCCGACATCATAAATTGCTTGAAAAGTGATTCTAAAACCGTAAAGGACAATTGCGAGTCGGAGGACTTTTTTTGCAGAAAATAAAACTCCATCGTGAAAGGATTCAGGCATTCTATCTCTAACAGAGTTAGCATAGATAATTCCTAAAACAATACCAATAACTAATGGCGAGAATCCAAGAGAATGGATTGCGGGAATTTCTGCTATAAAAATAGCAATAACTGTAAAAAGGGCGACGAGAATCAACCCATTTAGATATTTCATAATAAAACCTTATAAATAATTTATAAGAATTATAACATAATGTTAAAAATCTTTTGGACTGACTCAATAGAAAATTAGTAAGTAGAAAGTTTAAAACAGATCTCCGTGTCAAGCACAAAGATGACAGGCTTGTGTTATACCCGATAATCTCTATTTAATCAGTTCCGAATCTTTATTGGAAATATAAGTTATATATTATCAGGATTTTGTAAAGCATCTGCAATTAGTTCGATAGGATTTCTGAAAACTGTTTGAACTTTATTTCGTTCAAGAGAATCTGTGATTTGCAAACGACAAGCTGAACATTCAGCCGATACAATATCAGAATTTGCTTTTTCAATAATATCAGATTTAATATCGCCAACTTTTTTAGCTAAATGATATTTTTCACTTTGCATCGTGACTCCTCCAAAACCGCAACATTGATTTGGATTCTCCATTTCAACAAAAGTATAGTTTTTCTTGATAAGTTCCCGAGGCTCTTGGTAGATTCCTTGCATTTTTCTTGAATGGCACGGGTCGTGATATGTCACTTTTAACGATGAGGTTTGACCTTTTTTTTCTAAGATTTTTTCTAAATCAGTTTTTTGGTAAAGCCATTCAGTTGCTAAGAAAATCTTGTTGCCCAATTTCTGAACTCGTTTTTGCCAAAGTGGTTGGTCGTGAAAATAATGCTCATAATCTACTCGAATCATCGCACTGCAAGTTGCTTCAGGAATAATAATTGCTTCAACCCTATCTATAAAAGTTTCAAAAAACTTGATATTTGTTTTTGACAGATAATCTACCGTTTCAAAGTCGCCTGTAAAATATGCGGGAGCTCCACAGCAAACCTGACTTTTTGCTAAGAAAACATTAAAATCTAAGGTTCTCAGAACTTTTAAAAGTGAATCTCCAATATTTGTATAATTGTAGTTTGCGAGACAGCCGATAAAAATTGCTACGGTTTTATCCGAGCCATTATCTATAAAATCGGGGTGAGAATTGAGAAAAGATTTTTTTGCCAAACTCGGAACTGTTCTTTTTACAATTGGTAAAGTAATTGAATTTATATTTTCTTTGATTTTAATTCCACAACTTTGAAATCCGTAACCAAATTTGAAAAACATATCCATAATTTTTCTATTTCTTAAAAGATAAAAGAATGCTTTTTTATACCAAGCAATTCCGAATTTCTCTCCTAAATCTTTGCGAACATTTTCAATTAAAGTATCGGTTGGGATTGCTTTTGGGCAAACATCAACACAATTTGTACATAGAAAACAGCTATCAAAAATATCTTTGACTTGTTTGTCAAGCTCTAAATTGCCATTTTGATATTCGCCTAAAAGTGCGATAAATCCACGGGGTGAAGTAACCTCATCAGGATTTACAGAATGAATTGTGCAGGTTGGAACACACTTTGCACATTTGATACAAGCATCACTTGAAATATTATAGTTAAACATCTGGAGCTCCATTTTTCTTAGAATTATAATGTAAAGAAAATTTTATTTAGTTAGTCCCAGATATTGCTATAATATTTAATATGAAACAATTTTATTATCAAGTTATTTTAACAAAAAACAAAACTCCAATTCTCACATATTCATATTTTAAAGAGATTGAAAATCTACGATATGTGGAAGTTCCGCTAATTCAAGGAACGACTCAAGCTATTATTTATAAACAGATTCAAGAAAGTGAGGTAGATTTTCCAATTCACAAAATGAAGTCAATTTCAAAAGTTTTGAATCTATATATTTCACTGCCATATTTTAAAACTATGATTTTTATGAAGAACTATTATTTTAGTAGCTTTCCCGCAGTCTTGAAATTTCTACACCCAAAACCAATTCAGTATGGAGATTCAAAACCTTTTCAAATCAAAAATGATTTAGCACTATCTCCTGCTCAAAATGAGATTTTTCAGCAGATAAAAAAAAATAAAGTTTCCCTACTTTTTGGAGATACGGGCAGTGGTAAAACTGTGATTTATAAAAAAATGATTGATGAGGTTTTGCAAAAAGATGGAGATATTCTTTTTCTAGTTCCTGAAATTAATCTTGTTCCGCAAATATTTGAAAGAGTTGAAAAAGTATTTGGTCAAATTACAGATAGTTGGCATTCAAAAAGATTAAAAAAAGATAAGTTTGAGATTTTACAAAATATCTATCAACGAAATACTCGAATTATCATCGGAACTCTTTCCTCCCTATTTTTACCGTTTCAAAAGTTATCTTTAATTATCGTCGATGAAGAACACA
>Ga0256827_10002804_pt1 | contig 11130 bp, 7 predicted proteins | sample CV84metaG_FD_185977 | JGI IMG/M metagenome (GOLD analysis project Ga0256827, IMG submission 185977) | Hydrothermal vent microbial communities from East Pacific Rise, Pacific Ocean - CV84 | ecosystem: Environmental > Aquatic > Marine > Hydrothermal vents | place: Pacific Ocean: East Pacific Rise...
CTTCAATCTGACTATACTCATACCACAATCCCACGGTAAAGAGTAGGAGCATAACAAACAGTGTTAATAGATATTGTATCTTTTTTAACTCACTTCTTTTCTTCTCTTTGGTAATCATCTCTTCATGGTTTTTAAGAAGACTTAATCTTAGATATTCATTCTCTTGAATGGTTAAATCATCTCTGCTTGATGCCCAAAGATTAGCTTCTGCTAGAACTTCTCCCTTTAACAGAGCCGAGTGGGGGCGATTAAGCTCTACCCATCGTTGTAAATCTTTTGAGAAGGGTCTGTCTATCTTGTTGATACTCTCTTCGACCCATGTTTTATTAAAGACCTTTTTATAAATTTTATTACTATATTGAAGAACACCATGCTCTTCTTTGATAAGACCTGAAAGTTTAAGGTAGATTTGTTCTAGTTTTTTTCCTTTATTTATGGGGTTTTTGTTAATAATATCATAGATAAGATAGAGCATTTTTATGTTGTATTGTTCATTCCCTAAAATCATCTTTTGGATATAGCCAATATTAATCTCTTTAAAATTCTTTTGGATAAAAAGCTTCTCTACAATAGTATCAATATCTTTGAGTCTCTTAATGGGTTTGTGAGCAATGTAATCCAAGATTTTTTGTGTTAAATAGGGTGTTCCCTCTGTCCACTCAAATATCTTTTTTAAAATAGTATTTTTCTCTATGGATTGATGGGATAATCCTTTTAATAGAGCTTTTGCATTTTTTAATTTAAGTTGTTTAATGGTAATACTATGGGCGATATTAAATGGAGTACGGGTTGAGTCCTCCATTAAATCTTCGGGCATGGCAACCCCAAAAAGAGCAAATGAGAGTCGGTTATAGCGTTCATCCTCACTGCGTTGATTATAAAAAGTTCGGATAACCGCAAAAAAATCATTGGTAGAGAAACCTTGCTTGATACCCAAAACTGAGTCAACTTCATCGATAAAGATAATAATATTTTGTTGCGTCTGTTCCAATATGAACTTATCAAAAATTTGAGAAAATCGATTAACAACCGTTAATTTATTATTCTTATCCCACCACTCAATTACATCATCCTCTTCGATATGTAGTTTCTCTATAATTTTATATAGAAAGGAGAAATACCAATCCTCTGCAGTTATATCTTCACTCCCTATTGAAGTTAAGTCGATATTGATACAGATATACGCCTCTTGTTGTAGTCGTTGAGAGGTATGTACTAATAGAGAAGATTTCCCTACTTGCCTAGCATTAAGAACATAGCAATATTTCCCCTCTTTAAGTGCTTGATAGAGTTCTTTATCTGCCTCTCGGTAGATATAGGAGGGTGCATGTATAGGAAGTGTTCCTCCTACTTGATAGAAGTTTTGGTTCATGGTCTATCTCCTCTATAATCTTTTTTGAAAAAATTCATGGTAGAGTTGACATGAAAATTCAATACTCCCCATCGTATCCTTGATTAATCCTGTTGCTTCTAGAATATAGCACTGTTTCTCATCTATATTGCTTTTATTGTGGAGTATCTCTTGTAAGACACTAATCAACTTAGGGTTCTCTTTTATGAGCAGAAGATAGCGTTGCATGTGCTTTTTAAAGATACTGTTAAAACTATAAGCTTCTTCTATAATAGTTGTTAAGGTTTTATTCTCTGTAGCTATGGCATAGAGTACCTTTCGGCTCAGACAGGGATGTCCTCCTAAAAAAGTTATAAAGCTCTCTAGCTCTTGATGACTGAGAGAGATATGGTGTCTTTGGGCTAATGCCCCTATCTCATCGCTATTAAATGGTTTTAGCTCTACCCCTAATCCCACATTATGAAAAGGCGACTGGTTAATATTTTTAATCCCTAAAAGAGGCTCGGTAGAGTGGGCAAGGATAATTTTTAGATTTTCCCATAAGGGGTCAGATTTTGCATACTCGTGCCATGCTCGAATAAGACTGAAGAACTCATCTGAAATATCATCATAGCTAAAGAGCCTGTCTGCTTCATCTATCGCCAATACTAAGGGTCTATTGAGTTTAGAGAGTATTTTTTGTATCTTTTTGGTAGCTTTGGTTTTGGGAGTCAATCGTTTGGCAATTCTAGGATTTAACACCACCTCAATATCGAGCTCAAAGGCTATCATATCGCAGATAAACTCTAGAAGTTGATTGAGGTTTTCTAACAGTGATTTATCAAACTCTTGAAAATTAAAGTAGACGATGCCATAATTTTCTTCTTTTGCTTGTGCAATTAATCGTGTTAAGAGAGAGGTTTTTCCATACTGGCTGGGTGCCTTGATACGAATAAGGGTATATTTGGAGTTAAGAATATCGTAGCATCGACGGTCTACTTTGCGTTGAATATAGTAGTGCGAATCTAAAGGGACCGTTCCTGTAGGTGGCTCAAGAGATAATGGTGCTACTATCTTTTGTGGAAATTTGAGTCTCTCTTTGATATGATTTTTTAAGGGAGGAACAGCTTTTATGGCACAGATTAATTCATTAAATGCACGCTCATAATCTTTGTGTGTAAAATCGATATAGAGAATGTTCTCATCGGGAAGATGCTCCGAGGTGTGCATGACTATAGGGATGATTTTAAAGCTGGCATCACGACTCTGTCGCTCTCTCATCCATGCTATCTCCTCTTTTATCCATTTAGAGTCATCATTTTGAGGATAGATAACCACCCCACATTTAGATTTTTCAATCGCCTCATAGAGACGTTGCCTAATCTCCTCGCCTGCTATCATCTGATACTCATCCCTAAAGATACGATACCCTTGAGCCTTTAAATTTAACTCTAATATCTTGACCCATTCTATATCGGTATGACGATAGCTTAAAAAAATATCATATTTTCCAATATAGACAACTAACTCATCAGGAATTTCAATTTTTAAGAACTCTAGAAAGAGCCAATTGAGTTGGTCAATCAGTATATTCTGTATAACATCTCGATGGTTTTTTTTAAGAAGAAGAAAATTAAAGGTGTGTTGTAGTTCTATTTTTTTGTTGTTACTTATACCTTGTCTGTTATGAATAATTTTATTGAAGCTCTCTATTACTTTTTCAGCATTAATTTGAATATTATCAGGATTAATACTTCGAAAAGTATGAATTGTATGTTGGATTAGGTTGTCGATGTCTTGTGCTGTTTTCCCCATTATTTTTTCCTTTGATTATTATTACAAAAGAGAGATTAATAGGGGGTAAAGTGTATGATAAATAAAAGTTTTTTAAAGAGGAGATAGTTAGCTCCTCTTTCTCTATAAATTATAGACCCATCTTTCCAGGGTTCAAGATGTTATTGGGGTCAAATGCTTTTTTTATATCTTTAAAGAGTTGAAGCTCTTGTTCATTAAAGGCAATGTCCATAAATGGAGCTTTACTGGTACCTATTCCATGCTCTCCACTAAGCGTTCCACCCATACTTACAACCAGTTCAAAAATCTCTTTAATACACTTGTGACCTTCATCTATTTGTGAAATGTCAATCATCACATTAACATGAATGTTTCCATCTCCTGCATGTCCAAAACAGGGTACTTTAAAGCCATACTTATCGCCAATAGCATAAATCTCTTTGAGTGCTTTTGGTAACATTGAACGAGGAACAGATATATCTTCGTTAAGCTTTTTATTTCCAAAGATAGTAATGGATTGAGAGGCATTTCTTCGTGCATACCACAGCTCTTTCTCTTCGGCTTCATTTTGAGCTACTTTAAACTCAACAGCTCCATTCTCTTTGAATGATTTCTCTAGGGTTTCAAGCTGAAAAGCCACCTCTTCAGGTACATTTCCATCAACATCGCCTACCAGAACACCACCTGCCTCTTTGGGTAAATCGACTCCTAACTTCTCTATGAGGGCTTCAATAACCAGTTTATCCAAAAACTCCATCGCCACAGGGTTTGCCCCTGCCGAGAGCGATTTAAAGACGGCATTCATAGCATTATCAACACTTGGAAAGATGCCCATATAGGTCTTTTTATATTTTGGTTTAGGGATAAGTTTTAACGTTAGTTCGGTTAAGACAGCAAGTGTTCCTTCACTGGCAATCAAGATACCTGCTGTGTTATAACCTGCTACATCTTTAATGGTTCGTTTTCCTGCTCGAATAACATCGCCATTGGTTCGTACAGCACGAAGAGCCATAACGTAATCTTTGGTAATTCCATATTTAGCAGCACGCATGCCACCTGCATTTTCACTAACATTTCCACCTAAAGTAGAGTACTCTTCACTGGCAGGGTCTGGTGGATAGAAAAGTCCACGCTCTTCGACATGTTTTTGTAAATCCATATTGATTACACCTGGTTGAACTACTGCTACCATATTTTCAGTGTCAATCTCTAGAATTTTATTCATGTGCTTTTCCATGGCAAGAATAATGCCACCATTAGCAGGTAATGCCCCACCTGTAAAGCCACTTCCTGCTCCACGGGCTGTAATAACAATAAGGTTGTCGTTACAATATTTTAATATTTTACTAACATCCTCCTCGCTTCGAGGAAAGATAACCGCATCGGGTTCAAAGTGAGTTCGGGTTGCATCATAGCTATAAGCTATCATGTGGGCTTTGTCATCGTAAATATTCTCTGCACCTACAATATCTGTAAAGGCATTTAAGTGTTGTTTTTCTATCATTTTAAATCTTTAATCGCTTGGTAATACTCTTTTAATTTTACTTCTGAAAGACCAAGAACAGAGATATCTTTCTGTTCAAATCTTGAAAAGAAGGGTTTCATTGCTTTGGTTTTGCTGATTGATAGAGGTTGTTCTCCTAAAAATTTTTTACTAATAGGGTCTAGAATAAGAAGTTTCTCTGAAGCTACAAGAAGCACAAGTCCTACTTGGTTGGCTTTGGCAAATTTATGTAGTGTTGATAAAGAGACTCCTGCTTCACTATCTTTCATTATGTCAAGAGCATAAGCATCGGGGTGTATCCATGTCTTTTTTAAGCTTTTGGTAATAGTCGCATAGCTTCTTGCATCGGGAGCAATAAGGAGAGCATTGTTATAAAAGTTTCCTAATACAATTTTATCTTTTATTTCGACAGCTGTTTTTACTGTGGGGATGTTTTCATGAAGAATAGCACTGTATGGTAGAACCTTTGCTTTACCATTTTTTTGGCTGATTATGGTATGCGTAACAGCAGAGAGACCGTTCCCATAATTATGAATAACAATACCACTCATCCCCTCAGGAACTGAGGTAGCTAACTCTATTTCACTTTGAGAAGTAATGTTTTTAATGGTTGTCTCAATACGCTGAGGCAGAGCGTTTGCATTTAGCCAATAGGTGGCGAGGAGTAGCAGTAGAATTTTTTTCATTAGTATCCTTAAAGGTAGACCTATAAAAAGGTCTACTGATTATGGATATGATTATACTTGTTAAAGATTAATCTTTAATTATACACCATCTACTCGAAGAAGTTTTGTTTTTCCTACCATTAGGTCTACCGTCATTCGTATTCGTTTAAATACGGAATCTTGACGATATTCAAGATTGTGTTTTTTACAAATCTTTTTAACTAGTGGTTGAGTTTTTTGGTAAAAGCTTAGAGGCATATCAGGGAATAAATGGTGTTCTACTTGATAGTTTAAGAATCCATGTGCATAGTCATTCCAATCTCCACCTGTTCTGTAGTTAACAGAACCCATAATTTGGCGAAGATAGAACTCTCCATGCCCTTTATATGGTTTGTTAAACATATAGATATCATCTGCTGAGTGATTAGGAACAATTACCAAAAATGAGTGTAAATTGGCAAAATATTCTGCTATTAAAACTATAATAAAAGCATTAAATACAGCAGTTATTCCAAAAGGTAAAAATAGTGCAGGAATAACAATAAACTTAATGGCTCCATAAGGGAGATAATAGTTCCACCAAAGCTCAAAACCAAAAGGTGTTCTTGGGTCAAACTCATAATCTAGTATCTCTTTTTTATTATCCTCTTTAAGTTTTTTATTTTGAAGGATTCTTAGAGTGTTTGGTGCATAATAACTGAATTTCCATGTTCCTGCAAATAGATAAACAAATAATCGTCTTGCCCACATTGGTGTTTTTGATTGAATAAGCCACTGCATATTTCTTTCAACATTATCTGGGTCATCTGCTTCTCCAAGATGATAATGGTGCATAATATTATGTTCATAAGACCACGCATCAGGTGTTATCCAATCTAGCCAATCAAGGTGTCGTCTTGCCCCTTTTGCATAGAATTTTTTAGTATATTTAGCAGGAATATTTGGTACTTTATCATAGGCTCCATGTAGTACTGGGTGGGTTACATTTGCCCATCTACCAACATTTCCTGTGCTAATAAGTAGTGCTGATACAATAGCCAATGACCAAAAAACAAGACCACTTAATCCACCTAGTGCAAGTTCAGCAATACTGATTATAGCAATTAATAGATAGCCTGAAAAAGTAAATCTTCTTCCCCATCTTTCCATTTTTAGAAGATGTTGAAAATCCTCTTCGGTGGCCTCTCCAATACTTGCTTTTGCCTCTTCTATATCTTTTTTAAGCTGTTCTTTGTCAATTTGATCATACGGTGTGTATTGATGACTTTGAGATACTAGTCTTGACATAATTCTCCTTTTTCATCCATTATATATAAAAAAATATAATAAGCTTAATAATCTGTGATGATATAGCGATGAAATTTATTTAACTATTATTTGGTTACATCTGTAAGATTTACTAAACACAAATAGAAGTATAATTTAATAGTTATAAACAGTATGTTCTCTCTTTCTAAATGGCTATTTAGTGGGGTATTGTTTTGTTAACCCTCTGCATAGCCTCAAACCAATCTCTTGTAAAATATTTTTTGATATAGCTCTCTGAATGAGGTACAAAACAGTTTGCACAGTTTTGATGAATAGCCGTCGGAGATATATATTGAGTACCCTCTTTAGAGTCAATACTGCATAGAGAGAATAGGGTTTGCTCTTTTATTTTTTTAAAACCTGTTTCATTGAATCGAAAGTTGGGACAAGCACAAAAGTAACAGTTGAGTTCTTTATTGTCATGACACTTACTATTTTTTGCATATAGTGGGCAGAAGGTCGGTTCCATTTTAACCATATTGTCAAAACGAAAATAGGTTATGATTTCATCATCTGTTAGATAGTCTAGTTTTTTCAGAATTTTTTGATGCTTGGTTCCATGCTCTTGAAACCACTGACTGTAGGACATATATTCTCCTTAATCTATTTTTTTAAGAAGTTTATCACAAAAGTGTAAGTTCTTAAATATTTTATTTTTATTTTTTATTGAAATTAATTTTAAATTTAATAAAAATTTAATTTTTTAAAAATTTTAATCTCACTGTTACTCAAAAAAGAGTATAATTTAACATAAAACAATATAGACTGTTTTATATTTCAAAAAAATAGAGGTATAAATTATGAAAATAAAAATAATATTTATATTTATTCTTTTCTCTTCTCTGGTATACAGTGCCACTGTACATACAGCGAAAGATAGGTATGCTCCACAAGAGAATATTAAAATAACAGTTCAAGATATGCTTGGCAATGCTAAGGACTGGGTAGGTATTTATCCCGAGGGTGCAACCAATGCTTGGGAAAATGTACTCAGATGGAACTGGACAGATGGAATAGTAGATGGGAATATTACTTTAGATAAACTCCCTACAGGAGAGTATGAGGTTAGAGCCTTTTTTCAAGATAGTTTTGAAGTAGAAGCACGTTATCGTTTTGTTGTCGAGGCTAATGCTCTTGATGCTAATCTGACAGCTTCTAAAGTAAACTATTTTACAGATGAGAATATAACTGTACATTTTTCAAACCTTCTTGGTAATGTAAAAGATTGGGTAGGAATTTACCCTAAAGAGAGCAGTAATGATTGGGATAATGTTATTGCATGGAAATATACCAAAGGTATTTTAGATGGTAACGTCTCATTTGCTCATTTACCCATTGGCGACTATGATGCAAGGGTCTTTTTTAATGACTCTTTCAATGTAGAAGCGAATGTCTCATTTTCTGTTAATAAAAAAATTAATCCTAAAGCTGTGATTTTAACGGTTGATAAAGATAGTTATGTTCCCAATGAACTTATACATCTTAATTTTAATAAGATGCAAGGTAGCGAAAAAGATTGGATAGGTGTCTATCCTGCTGGTGCCAGTTATGAGTTTGAGAATGTAATTGAGTGGCGATATACAGGAGGAAAAGTCTCAGGAGAATTATCTCTGAATGGGCTACCTGCAGGAGAGTATGATATTAGAGCTTTTTTTAATAACTCTTTAGCTAAACAAGCCACTCAAACTATTACAGTAGTAGATATAGAGCCAACATCAACACTTTATGAAGATGCAGAAGATGGTCTGAATCCTAACTGGATACATGTCTCTGGAAAATATAATAAAGTAAGAATTACTCCTGGTTTTGAGAGTACAGGTGCTATACGATTTAAAGCTTATTGGTTACAGCGTAAATATAATCCTACAGAATTTCATCTTCCTCTAAATGTTAATAAAACTGAAAAGGTACTTGAGATTGATATGCGTGCTAGAAGTAATCCTCACTTTAATTTTGGTCTAATCGTTCAGACAAAAGAGGGTAGTCGTATTGTTATTTGGGACTCATTTTTTAACCATAATGGTATAGGACGTACTATTATTCCTCCACATATTAAAGTGAGTAATGGGAACGTGATATTAAATAATCCTGCACCTAATGACTATCACTATTCAGGAAGTCGTTTAACATTTAGACATTATAAAATTAATGTTGAAAAGGTTATTAGAAATCTTGAGCCAGATAATGAACTCATTAGTATAGATTATTTTGTTACAACAGGTGGAGAGTATGACAATATCAAACTCTCTTCACATTAAATTAAACAACTATAAAGAAGGTAAAGTGTTATGAACACAAGAATGAAAATACTATTTATATCTATGTTTCTCTTTAGCATGTTACATGCTACAACAATTCAGACATCAAAAGATATATATGCTCCACAAGAGGATATTACCATATCTTTTCAGGGGATGTTAGGTAATTCCAAAGATTGGATAGGGATTTATCCTTCGGGAAGTACCAATGATTGGGCTAATGTATTACGATGGAACTGGACAGATGGAACTACTGATGGCAATCTAACACTAGATAGACTACCTGATGGAACTTATGAGGCGAGAGCCTTTTTTCAAGATACTTTTGAATTAGAAGCAAGTTATGGTTTTGTTGTTGATGGTGTTGCTTTGGAAGCTAATGTCTCAACTTCAAAAATACTTTATCACTCTGATGAAAATGTAACGGTTCATTTCTCTAATATGTTAGGAAATACTAAAGATTGGGTAGGTATCTATCCTGAGGGTAATAGTAGTGAGTGGACAAATGTTGTTGCGTGGTACTATACCAATGGACTTCTTGATGGTAATCTCACTTTTAGTGGGCTAGCTGATGGAAACTATAGTGCAAGAGTCTTTTTTAATGACTCTCTCACTCTTGAAGCGAATACCTCTTTTGTCATTCAACCTATTGAGAGCAATATTACCGAAGTCAATTTGACTCTAAATAAGAGTACTTATGCTCAAAATGAACTGATTTTTATTCAGTACGATAAGATGCAAGGCAATCAAACTGACTGGATTGGTATCTATCCTGCTGGAGCAGGATTTGAGTTCGAGAATGTTATTGATTGGAAATCGACCAAAGGTAATATTAGTGGCGAGTTATCACTTGGAGGTTTTCCTCAAGATACTCAATTGATAGGTTTTACCCCTATGCCAGGACTACCTGCAGGAGATTATGAGGTACGAGCCTTTTTTAATAATACATTAAATGTCGAAAAAACGATACCTTTTACTGTTCAAGAGACACCTGTCACTTCTGTCATGTATGAAGAGGCAAATGGTAGTATCTCTAATGACTGGATACATGTTTCAGGTCCATACCCTCCTGTATATTACAATGGTGTGGTTCGTTTAAAAGCAAAATGGGTTAACAGTCAAACCAATACATCTGAATATACACTACCTTTCTCTTTGCCTAATACAACAGATAAAGTATTAGAACTAGATGTTGGAGGGCAGGGACGTTGGACACCTCACTTTAATGTAGGGGTTTTGGTTCAGACTACTTTGGGTTACAGAAGAATGCTTTGGGATTCATTTATGAATCACTATTCTGTTCCTGCGAATCAAGATGGTGTTGTTTTAAAATATCCTACTTATGTAGAACTACAAAGAAATACGGCAAACAGTCGAAAACACTTTCGAGTTAATATTGAAAAATATCTAAGAATACTTGAACCTAATAATAAACTATTAAGTGTTACAGCTTTTTTTGCCACAGGTGGAGATCTTGATAATATCAAGTTATCTTCTCATTAAATTAAAAAATAAAAAAATAAACTATAAATTATAAAAGGGAATTTTATGAAAACTAAACTAATTTTTATACTATTATTTACACTTTCTCTTCTAAATGGGGCAACCCTTCAGACCGATAAAAATGTATATACACAACAAGAGTTGATAGAAGTAACTTACTCTGGAATGTCGGGAGACCCACAAGATTGGATAGCTATCTATCCTGCAGGGAGTTCTAATGCTTGGGCTAATGTGATTACTTTTCACTATACCGATGGACTATTAGCAGATGAAGAGACATGGAATCCGTTACCTGTTGGAGACTATGAGTTTAGGGTGTTCTATAGAAACAGTTACCACCTTGAAACAACACATGCCTTTTCAGTTGTTGAACATATTCCTCCTGCTACGATTACAACCAATAAAAATATCTATCGACCTGATGAGCTTATTCATGTAAACTATAACCATCTATTCGGAGACCCACAAGATTGGATAGCTATCTATCCTGCAGGAGCCTCTAATGATTTTGCTAATGTGATTACTTATCACTATACCAATGGTTTGGTTTCAGATAATGAGACATGGCAACCACTACCTGTTGGAAACTATGAGTTAAGAGTATTCTTTAAAAATAGTTACCACCTTGAGGCGAGTCGAGCTTTTTCTGTACAAGATGATGTTAATCCTAATGAGATAGCACTCTCTTTAAATAAAAATATCTATGCTCAAAAGGAGTTGGTCTATGTACAGTATGACAACATGGCAGGGAACTATACAGATTGGATA
>Ga0256827_10002805_pt1 | contig 11129 bp, 11 predicted proteins | sample CV84metaG_FD_185977 | JGI IMG/M metagenome (GOLD analysis project Ga0256827, IMG submission 185977) | Hydrothermal vent microbial communities from East Pacific Rise, Pacific Ocean - CV84 | ecosystem: Environmental > Aquatic > Marine > Hydrothermal vents | place: Pacific Ocean: East Pacific Rise...
GAGATAAGAGGAACGGTAATGCAAAAAGAGAAGCATATTATTGTTCCTACTTATCATCCAAATTTTTTATTGAAAAACCCCTCTTTGAAAAAAGAGGTATTTTTAGATTTGCAGAAGGTTAAGGGGTTACTTTAACAGTAATCTCTCCATCAACTACATCAAACTCTACGCTTGAACCTTCGACCACTTTGTCTTCCAAAATAAGTTCAGCCAGTCTGTCTTCTACTTCATCATACAATGCACGTTTTAAAGGTCTTGCACCATAATCTGGATCAAAACCAACCTCTGCAATATAAGCTTTTGCAGCTGGGCTAAGAGAGATTTTAATATCTCTACTTGCTAACTTCTTCTCAATACTTTCAAAGAGAATATCTACAATACCTGTAATTGCTTCTAAGTTTAGAGGATTGAAAGTTACTATGTCATCTAAACGGTTTAAGAACTCTGGTTTAAAGTGTTTTTTTAACTCGTCGTTAACTGCTTTTTCTCTTTCATCTCTATCTTCAAATTGCATAATCTTGTCTGACGCAATGTTTGAAGTCATAATAATGATGGTATTTCTAAAGTCTATAGTCACCCCTTTGTTGTCGGTTAGACGACCATCATCAAGTACTTGTAATAGTGTGTTAAAGACATCTGGATGTGCTTTTTCAATCTCATCAAAAAGTACTACAGAGTAAGGTTTTCTTCTTACTGCTTCTGTAAGTTGTCCACCTTCATCATAACCAACATAACCAGGAGGAGCCCCTACCAAACGTGATGCTGCATGTTTCTCCATATACTCTGACATATCAATTCTAATGAGCGACTTTTCAGAGTCAAAAAGAAACTTAGCCAAAGTTTTTGCTACCTGTGTTTTACCCACACCTGTAGGTCCTAAGAACATAAACGAACCAATTGGTCTGTTTGTATCACTCAGTCCTGCTTTATTACGCTTAATGGCTCTTGCAACTGCATGTAAAGCTTCATTTTGACCAATAACCTCTTCATTTAAAATATTTTCAACATTTAAAATTTTCTCTTTTTCTGTCTGTAACATTTTATTTACAGCAATACCTGTCCAACGACTAACAATAGAAGCAATCATCTCATCATCTACAGAGTTTTTAAGAAGGGTTCCCTCTTTTGTCATGGTTTTCCAACGCTCTTCTAAAGCACTAACTTCTTGCTCTTTTGCTGGAATTTGTCCATGTGTAATCTCTGCAACTTTAGAGAAATCTCCCTCTCTTTCAGCAGATGCTGCTTTTGTTCTTAATGACTCAATCTCACTTTTAAGTTCTGCAATATCATTAAAAACTTTTTTCTCATTGTCAAATTGACTCTGTAGAGAAATTTTTTCCTCTTCTAAATCTGCTAACTCTTTTTCTAACTCTTCAAGACGAGAAGCATTTTTGTCCCCCTCTTCCATGAGTAGTGCCTCTTTTTCTACATGAAGTGTAGATAAAGCACGTTTTGCTTTTGCAAGATCAGTAGGTTCAGATTCAATCTGCATTTTAAGCTCTGCTGCTGCTTCGTCAATAAGGTCAATAGCCTTATCTGGTAAGAAACGATCTGTAATGTAACGGTCTGATAATTTTGCAGCTGCAACTAAGGCAGCATCAGTAATGGTTACATTATGATGTGACTCTAAACGCTCTTTAATACCTCTTAAAATTTGTAACGCTTCATTAATACTTGGCTCATCTACTTTTACTGGTTGAAAACGTCTCTGTAAGGCTGTATCTTTTTCAAAATATTTTCTATACTCTTTAAGTGTAGTAGCCCCAATGGTTCTTAGTTCTCCACGAGCTAAGGCTGGTTTTAAAATGTTTGCAGCATCATTACCACCTTCACTTCCTCCAGCACCTATAATGGTATGAATTTCATCAATAAACAAGATAATATTTGCATTTTCTTTTACTTCATCAATAACTGCTTTCAGACGATCTTCAAACTCACCACGATACTTTGCACCTGCAATCAGACGACTCATATCAAGAGAGATAACACGCATATTTTGAAGACTTAAAGGAACCTCTTTATCTACAATACGTTGTGCTAAACCCTCAACAATAGCTGTTTTACCAGTACCTGGTTCACCAATTAAAATAGGGTTATTTTTCGTTTTTCTAATGAGAATCTGCATCATACGTTGCACCTCTTCATCTCGTCCAATAACTGGGTCTAACTTACCATCAATAGCTTGTTGGTTTAAGTCAACACCATATTTATCTAAAGCTTCAAGTGACTCATCTCCACTTTGAGAGTCGATAGTTTTTCCACCACGAATAGACTCTAATGTCTTTTTTAACTCTTGTAAATCAACATACTGTCCCATCGTATCTTTAATGAAATCAGCATCAATATTGGCAATAATCCATGCATCTACAGAGAGAAATTGATCGCCATTTGCTGTCATAACTCCCTCTGCTGTTTGTAAAGTACTTACCAATTTTTGTGAGAGTCTAATGCTCTCTTTGGTTACAGAAGAGACAGTTGGTAGTTTATTGACTACTGACTTTACCTCTAATTCAATGGCTGCTTTATCTACATTCATTTTATTAAATGCTTGTTGTAATAAAGAGTTAGAATTGGTTAAAAGAGCCCAAATCATATGAGATGGATCTACTTCTTGATTTTTATTATGTAATGCTAATGAGACACCAGATTCGATTGATGCACTCATTTGATGTGTTAGTTTTTCTAAAATACTCATAATTATGTCCTATATTTTTATTCATTTTATATACGTCATTTTATTCTAAATTTTTAAAAAAAAATGCAACTTTTGTAGCAATGTAACTTCTTTTAGCTTTAATATCATTATACTTTTATCAATTTTCGATAAAATATACATCTTATAAAAACGATGGGATAAATAATAACTATATGATAATTAAAAACAAAAAAGCCGTACTCTTGGGCTTCATTTCTACCGTAACGGCTTCACTAATCTTTGCAACTTCTGCACAAGCAGATAATTTTGATAGACAAAGTGCTCAAACTTCAAAACTAGAAGCTTATCTGAAATTTACAAAAATTGTACAACTAATTGAAGATCAATATGTTGATGAAATTAATGCCTCTGACATTATTAATAATGCACTAAAAGGTATGCTCTCAAATTTAGATGCACACTCATCGTTTATGGATGCAAAAGAGACAAAAGAGTTACAAGTTCAAACACATGGTGAGTTTGGTGGACTTGGAATTACTGTGGGTATGAAAGATGGTGCATTAACTGTTATTGCTCCACTTGAGGGGACACCTGCAGATGAAGCTGGAATTAAAGCTGGTGATATTATTTTAAAAATAAATGAACAAGCAACTATTGGAATGACTATTGATAAAGCTGTTTCAATTATGAGAGGAAAACCTCAAACTAAAATTGAATTAACTCTTGTAAGAAAAGGTGAATCTCGTCCATTAAAAATTGAAATCATTAGAGATATTATTGAGATTCAATCAGTATATTCAAAAACCATTGGTGATGATATTCTATATTTACGTGTAACTTCATTTGACCAAAAAGTTGTTCAAGGTATGCAAGAAGCTATCTCAAAACACAAAAATACAAAAGGTATCGTTCTTGACTTAAGAAACAACCCAGGTGGGCTTCTTAATCAAGCCATTGGTGTTGTAGATATGTTTGTTAAAGAGGGAGCAATTGTTAGCCAAAAAGGTAAAATTGCTGAAGAGAATCTAGTTTACAATGCAACAGCTGAAAATAGTGACACTAAAACTCCACTGGTTATCTTAGTAAATGGTGGTTCTGCCTCTGCATCTGAAATTGTATCTGGTGCATTACAAGATCATAAAAGAGCTGTAATTATAGGTCAAAAAACATTTGGAAAAGGTTCTGTTCAAGTAGTAATGCCTATTAGCCAAGATGAAGCTCTACGTTTAACCATTGCACGTTACTACTTACCAAGTGGAAGAACCATTCAAGCCGTAGGTGTTACACCAGATGTAGAAGTTTCATATGGTGAAATTAAAAAAGCCGAAGAGGGAATCTCAATTAAAGAGAGAGACTTACAAAAACACTTAGAGAGTGAGCTTGAAAAAGTGGATGGGAAAAAAGCCCAAAAAGATGAGAATGAAGATAAAACAGTTATTACAGAAGAGCAAATCTACAAAGATTCTCAACTCAAATCAGCTGTTGATATTCTCAAAGCGTTAATGATTACAAACAACTAAATAGAAGGACAACATAATAATGGAAAAAACAGCATTACTATATGAAGGTAAAGCAAAGAAAATTTGGCACACTAAAGACAATACTCTTTTAATTTCTGAATTCAAAGATGATTTAACTGCATTTAATGGAGAAAAAAAGTCTAGCGAAGAGGGAAAAGGTGCATTAAACAACAAAATTTCAACTGAACTTTTTAAAGTGCTAAATAACAAAGGTGTTCCAACACACTTTGTAGAGATGTTAGATGACAATAATATGTTACATAAAAAATGTGATGTTATTCTCATTGAAGTTATTGTAAGAAATATTGCAACAGGTTCACTTAGTAGAAACTTAGGAATTGAAGATGGGAAAGTACTTCCATTTACTCTTGTAGAGTTTGACTATAAAAATGATGAATTAGGTGACCCTAAACTAAATGACCAACACTGTCTTCTTTTAGAGTTAGTTAATAGTAGTGATGAACTCGACTATATTCGTTTTATGGCAAGAAGAGTAAACACTATTATGAAAGATTTCTTTGCAGATAAAGGTTTAAACGTTGTAGATTTCAAACTAGAGTTTGGACGTGACGTAGATGGAAATATTATCTTAATTGATGAACTTAGCCCAGATAACTTTAGATTTTGGGACATTGAGACAGGTGAGAGTATGGATAAAGACCGTTTTAGAAAAGGTCAAGGTGGACTTAAAGTTGCCTATGAAGAAGTATTAAATAGAATTTTAGGAGAGAAAGCATAATGACTGCAATTGTAAATATATTTTTAAAAAATGGTGTACTAGACCCTCAAGGAAAAGCAATTCATCATGCACTTGATGCAATGAATTTTGAAGGTGTTGAAGATGTTCGTATGGGTAAACAAATTGTTCTTAAATTGACATCTGACAATAAAGAAGATGCAATGAAAGAAGTTACAAAAATGGCAGAAGAGATTCTAGCTAATACAGTTATTGAAGACTACACTATCGAGCTAGTATAATGAAACACGTAGCAATTTTACAATTTCCAGGTACTAACTGTGATTTAGATACCAAATATGCTTTTGAAAAACTTGGCTGTACTACAACTGTAGTATGGCATAAAGAGACAGAACTTCCAGAAAATGCAGATTTAGTTGTTGTACCTGGTGGATTCTCTTATGGTGACTACTTACGTTCAGGTGCCATTGCTCAATTTTCACCAATTATGCAATCAGTAAATAATTTTGCTAATGCAGGTGGAAAAGTATTGGGAATCTGTAATGGTTTTCAAATATTAACAGAAGTAGGTCTTTTACCTGGTGCATTAAAAAGAAATATTGGCTTACACTTTATCTCTAAGTTTCAAACACTTAAAGTAGTAAACACTTCAAATGATTTTTTACAAAAATGTACAAAAGGTGAAGTTCTAAATATTCCAATTGCTCATGCAGATGGAAACTACTACATTGATGAAGCTGAATTTAAAGAGCTTGAAGCCAATGAACAGATTTTAGTGCGTTACTCAGATGATAAAGGTGAACCAATTGTTGTAAATGGTTCAGTAACTTCAATTGCTGGTGTATGTAACAGAAATAAAAATGTATTTGGACTTATGCCTCACCCTGAACGTGCTTTAGAAAGCATTTTAGGTTCTGATGATGGAATTAAGATGCTTGAGGGTCTCATAGCATAATGAACAGCTTTCGCTCATATGCTCTACTACTTATTACTTTTTTCTTAACATTTACTGTCAACCTTTTTGCAGTAGATGTTGAGTATAGTTATGTCCCTAAAAAAGTATATGAAAAACAAGTTTTCCCCATTAGTTTTTTAACTAACAATAGCGAATCAAATAAAGAAATTACATTTGATTTTCAAGGTCAAAAAAAACCTGTATTAAACAGTCCTGTTATCATACATAATGGATCTAAAACTTTCTATACCTTCTATTTTAAAACAACTGAAAAGATTTTTACCATTCCTCAAGTTTCTGTAAACTTCAATGGAAAAAGTGAAATCTTATCAGGCTTAACAATACCTGTTAAAAAACTTCCTAAAAGTAGAAATTTTTCAGGTGTTATTGCCTCTGGACTTAAAATAAAAAATCATCAAGTCTCTGTTTATGATGAGAAAAGTAATCTAATTGCCATTTCATTAGAAGCACATGATGCCAATTTAGAAGACATCTATATTCCATCTGCACTTAAAGATGGTGTAGAAAATGCAAAAAGAGATGGTTCTAAAATGGAAATACACTATTATATTGTATTACCAGCTAAAACAACGAAACTAACTTTTACATACTTTGACACTATCAAAGAGACTTTCGTAGAAAAAACCATTCCAATTATCATGCAGGATGCTTCCGTTGCTGCACAAACTGATTTAAATCCTAAAGATGATAGTTTTGAGACTTTAAAAAAGTATGTACTTATTGGTCTATCAGTACTTTTTGTACTCCTCTTCTTATGGAAAAAAGATTTCTTCTACCTTGTAATGGCTGTTATATCTGCTGCTATTTTACTTACATTCTATACAGCAATTGCAACTGTGTGTATTAAGGAAGGGTCACCTTTATATATTGTTCCCACATCAAATAGTACAACAAGTATACATATTGATAAACAATACAAAACAACCAAACTGGCTGAACGTAATGAATTTATTAAGATTGAATATAAACATGGAATCGTAGGATGGATAAAAAATGAAGACCTTTGCGAAAATTAGATTTTACTATGGTGCTGCAACAATCTCTTTTGTAGCAGCTGGAATCATGGTTCCTCTAATGATAATATTTCCAAAAAGAAAATCAAATATTTTACACTACTGGAACAGAGTTATTATTTTTTTACTGGGTGGTAAAATTATAACTCATGGAAAAAGAGATAATAGTGTGGATATGTTTGTCTCAAACCATCAAGGAATCATTGATATTGTTGCCCTAGAGGCAGAAGAAGATACAGACATAAGATGGGTAGCAAAAAAACAACTTTTCGATGCACCATGGTTTGGCTACTTACTTAAACTGCCAAAAATGATTGAAGTTGATAGAGAAAACAAAAGTGGTCTTGTTAAACTACTACGTGATGCTAAAGAGACTATTAATGGTGATAAACATCGTGTTATTACTATATTTCCAGAGGGTACACGTACTGATAAACAAGAGCTATTAAGCTTTAAAGGTGGTACACGTATCATTGCTGAAAAGCTACAACTTACCATTCAACCTATTGTTATTACAAATAGTAAAAAACTACTCAATGAGCATAATAAGACAGCTCATAATGCAACTGTACATATTACCTATCTTAAACCTTTTAAAGTAAATAAAGAGAATAAAGGTTGGTATGATGAACTTAGAAACAATATGCAAACAAGCATAGATAACGAATATACTAAATATAAAAGAGAACGATAAATGCAAAATAACGAAATATTAGACGAAGAGACTCCACTTAGAGATGAAGTAGAAAACCATATTAGAAAACTGGTTAGACCACTTTTAGAAGAAGATGAATTAAAAGCTATTTTAAAAGTCAAGTTAACAAAAAAAGAGTTTAAAGTTTTAAACTGCTGGGCTAACGAATGTAAAATAGAAGATTTGCTAGAAAAGTTAGGAATGGATGAGGAACGTTATGGAGAACTCTCTGTTAAACTTATCAAGAAACTAAATCAAGAAAAGCTCAAACAAGAGATGTGTATATAGAGGATTAACCCTCTATATAGTTTTTAAGTTTACGCCCTACTCTTGGGTGTTTTAACTTTTTAATTGCAGATGACTCAATCTGTCTTACACGCTCACGTGTTACTCTAAGCTCTTTTCCAATCTCCTCAAGTGTTCTATCACTCTCATCAGAAAGAAGACCAAAACGCATTCTAATAACAGCTTTCTCACGTTCATTTAACTGGTCAAGAACTTCATCAATTTGATTATTAAGGTCGTCGTTAAGAACAGCATCAGATGGACTCATTGTTGTCTTGTCTTCAATAAAGTCTCCAAATCTACCATCATCTTCATCACCGACTGGTGTCTCAAGACTTACTGGCTCTTTTGTAATTTTAATAACGTTTTTAACTTTATCTACAGATAGCCCAACCTCTCTAGAGATTGTCTCTAAATCTGGCTCTTTTCCTGTCTCTTGAAGACCTTTACGAATAATTTTATTGATTCTGTTAATGGTCTCAATCATGTGAATTGGAATACGAATTGTACGTGCTTGGTCAGCAATGGCTCTTGAAATCGCTTGACGAATCCACCATGTAGCATAAGTTGAAAATTTATACCCTTTTTGGTATTCAAATTTATCAACAGCTTTCATAAGACCAATGTTACCCTCTTGAATAAGATCAAGGAATGGAAGACCACGGTTTGTATAACGTTTTGCAATGGAGACAACAAGACGTAAGTTTGACTTAGCCATTCTTGTTTTTGCAATCTCTGAACGATGCTTACCACGACGAATTTGCCCAAGAATCTCTGCTAGTTTCTCAGGATCAAGATCAAAACTATCTTTACTAGCTTCCCTAGTCTCATAAAGTTTCTTAATCTCAACATAAGTACTTACCATTGTTGTTTCAGGAACAGCATCAGTAATATCTTCTTTATCCATCTCTAAAATATTTTCTAAAATACCTCTATGATTCTCTTTTAATGCATCATTAAACAGTGGAAGTTTATACTCAAGTCTCTTTAACTCCTTGTCAAAACCATCATCACTTTTAAGTGCTGTCTCCATGGCTTTTACAAGTTCATTAATAAGTTTAGATGTTGGTCCAAGATCAATAAGTGCCAATTTTTGTTGTTGTTTTTTAAATGCTACTTTCATATTTTCATGAAGAATTTTTTCAGCATCTTCACTATCATTTTCAAGCATACCATCTAATTCATCACGAGCCTTCATCCACTCTTTTTTTGCTTTATCTAAAGCTTTAAATGATGCAACAACTTGTTTTACACGTTTATCAGCACCTTTACTCTCACTAACTTCTGTTTTCTCATCACTGCTATCAGAAGAGTCTGCTTTATCATCAGTCGTCTCTTTTTCATCTTCAAAACTTTTAAACAACTCTTTAACTCTACGTTCTCTGTTAAGTAGAGGTTCTTTGTAGTTTAAAATATAGTCAATAAGATAAGGGACAGAACAGATAGCATCTAAGATTACATCTTCACCAGCTTCAATCTCTCTACTTAGAAAAATCTCTTCCTCTTTTGTAAGAAGTGGAATTTTTCCCATTTCACGCAAGTACATACGGACAGGAGAGTCAGAACGACTCCACTCTAACAACTCTTTCTCTTTTAAAAAGTCAAAGTCTTCACCTTCTCCACTATCAATCTCTCTTTGTCTTGCAGCTTCACGCTTTTTCTTTTCTGATGCTGAGAGAAACTTTGCATACTCCGAAGAGGTAACAAGATCTATTTTATGTGTTTGAGAAAGTTTTAAAATTTTTCGTGATTGAACAAGTGTAGGTTGTTTTTCAAACTCTTTTGCCAAATTTTCAAAGGTGATTAAGTCACATTTTTTACACTCTTTAAAAATTTCGTCTAGTTTTTTATTGATGTCTTTTGCAGCCAAGAGGAAGACTCCTTATGAGGATTAATGGTATATTTACAGATACTATTTTTCGTGCATTATACCGAAACTTTTTTAAAAGTAAATTTTAAATGCTAATAAATACCACAATTTAGGTATTTATTAGCATTTTAATTAAGAATAGTTTCACAACCATTTTCAAGCTTTATTAAAACATTATTTGCTTGAAAAAGTTTTAATATATCTTTATTATTTAAATTTAAATAGAGTCCTCTTAATGCTCTATTAATCATTTCATGTGCAACTATAACAATAATTTTTTCATCTTGAACACTCTCTAACCAAGATTTTAAACGTTTAGTAACCATAACATAGGACTCTCCACCTTCTAAAAGATAATTCCATTTATCAGATTCACGAGCTTCAAACTCATCTGAAAATTTTCTTTTACAATAGGTCTTTGTCTCTCCTTCAAAAATTCCATAATTAAATTCTTGAATTCTATCTTCAAAAATAATGGTAGATAGAGGTATTTTCAACTCTTTTACCATAATCTCAGCTGTTGCTTTTGCACGTCCTAAAGGTGATGAATAAAACTTTAATCTATCTTTTAAAGTAATATATTTTTTTAATTTCTGAACATTATCAAGAGCTTGTTTTTTCCCTTTCTCTGTTAAAGGAGAGTCTAATTGACCTTGATAACGCCCCTCAACATTCCAAACAGTCTCCCCATGTCGGAAAAGATAAATTGTAGGTAAATTCAAATTATTTTCTTTTCGTTAAATGTTCCATACCATACCAAATAAGAGCAATAATTGAAGCCAATACAACAAAAGGTATCCAAGGATAAGCTTTAAAATACTCAAATAGTGCTTTAATAGTCTCTCCAGCATAAAAAGCACTAATCATAATGGTTGAGACAAAAAGAATGGAAGCAAAAATATTATAGAAACCAAATTTCTTAAAATCATAACGTGAAAGTGCCATAGAGATTGGAATAAGTGTCTTAATTCCATAGAGAAATTTTTGAATAAATATTGCCAATACCCCATACTTACGTAAAATAAGTGTGGAGAGTGCAATTTTACGTTTATGCTTTTCAAAATATGGTTTTATGTCTGCTTTATGATATTTTCCAAGATAAAAAAGAAACATATCTCCAATATAGTTAAATACAATTCCAATTGCCAATGATATAAATAAATTCATCTCTCCCATAAACGACAAAACACCAGCAGCAGCTGTCACAACAAGTGATCCTCCAAAAGAGAAAAATGCTAAAGCTAAATAGCCCCACGTGCTTAAATTTGTTAATGTATCTTCCAAAAATAACCTTTAATTTTTTGCAAGATTATAGTATGATTTCTTTAAAAAATAGGCTAATTTCTCATGTTTGAAACCCTACTCTCCATTATCTTTGTCTACATCTTTATATTTCTTGGCTATTTGGCTAAACGTAT
>Ga0256827_10002806_pt1 | contig 11129 bp, 14 predicted proteins | sample CV84metaG_FD_185977 | JGI IMG/M metagenome (GOLD analysis project Ga0256827, IMG submission 185977) | Hydrothermal vent microbial communities from East Pacific Rise, Pacific Ocean - CV84 | ecosystem: Environmental > Aquatic > Marine > Hydrothermal vents | place: Pacific Ocean: East Pacific Rise...
ACAGTCATTCTCTCAAAAAGAGGGGGAGACGGTGCTGTCCGTGAGATGATAGAGTATCTCATCATCAAAGAGGGACTGGAAAAAGAGTATCTGGAATTATGGGCATAAAACTGGAACTGCTGCTGGCCGTATTGATTGTGGCAATGCTTTCGCTGGCCTATACGGTCAGGCTTACAGATGATGCTGCACTGAAAAAAGTTTCCAAAAAAGAGATGGAGTTTACAGAGACAACTTTTGTTGAAGTCAATACAGAGAAACTGATCTCTGTTTTATTTGGTACACACGGAATTCGTCAAGATGGTATTTTAACAGTAAACGGTGTGATTTACCATACAGACTCCATTGAGTACCTGCTTGCAGACAAAGGGAAATATGTCGGCAGCAAAGGCTATCTTGACGGCAATATCAGAGTCAAGCAGAAAGAGGGGTTCAATTACCATGCTGAACATGCTGTTTATGATAAAAAAACGGAGATACTTACCATCAATTCAAAGTTTACGGCAGTGATGGACAAAAATACCATACATGGCAATACCGGCTGGTACGATACCCGTAAAAAAGTCTTTTATGCCAAAGAGATTGAAGCTGTGATTTATACGGCTGAAAAGTAATAAAATGGTATACTGTTCTTTAAATTTTATGAAGGTTATATTTTGAATTTTGCCACGCTGCTGCTTCCCTTTTTGCTCTTAGCTTCCCTTCATGCCCAAAAGGTGGAAGTGACTTCCGATTCTATGAAAGCCGAAGATCTTAAAAAAGAGGTACATTTCACGGGAAATGTTACCATTAAACAGCTTGGGAGCTGGCTGCATGCAGATAAAGTTGTTGTCTATTTCGATGAAAACAATGAAACAAAAATGTATGAAGCAACAGGTAACAGCGATGTTGTTACTTTTGAAGTCAAAGAGAAAAAAGGGTTTTACAAAGGGCATGCGCTTACTGTGAAGTATTATCCTGTCACATCCAGGTATGTATTGACCGGAAAAGCGGTGATTGACGATATCCCCAATAAACGGCACGTTAACGGAGACACAATTACCCTGGATATGACTACAGGAAATGCAGCAGTCAAAGGCAGCAGAAAGAAGCCGGTAAAATTCATTTTTGATATAGAGGAGAAGAAATGAGTGTACCCCGAGTTGTAGAGGCTGCTTTTATTAAATCTGCACAGAGTATTGCAGACTCCCTGCCTGAAGATATGAGTGAGGTGGTCTTTCTTGGCCGTTCCAATGTTGGTAAAAGTTCAACGCTAAACTCTTTGACACAGCGTAAAAACCTGGCAAAGAGTTCTGCAACTCCCGGTAAAACGCAGTTGATAAACTTTTTTGAAACACGTTACCTCTACAATGAGGAGCGTTATCCGGTACGCTTTGTGGACTTGCCCGGTTTTGGATATGCCAAAGTTTCCAAATCTCTCAAGGAAGTATGGCAAAAAAATTTAGTTGAATTTATTGAGCATCGTGTTTCCATCAGACTTTTTATCCATCTCCGCGATGCCCGTCATCCCCATGCCAGGATCGATGATGATGTTGAAGCGTATATTTCCGAGTTTATCCGTCCTGACCAGCGTTATTTGACTGTTTTTACGAAAATAGACAAGCTCAACCAGAAAGAACGGGCAAAACTCAAACGTGAATTTCCCGGTTCCATTACTGTTTCCAATTTGAAAAAGAATGGACATGACAGGGTACATTATGAGATTCTTCGTACCATTTTCGGTATAGATGAGGAGAAAATGGTTTGATTACTCTGGTAAAAGCAGATCTCAGAGATATTCCTGCTATGCAGGCCCTGGTGGCTTTTGAGGTCAAAGAAGGGGTAATCCTTAACCGCAGTGAAGATGAAGTTGCTACCAACATACGCTCTTATGTGCTTGCAAAAGAGGGAGATAAACTTGTAGGATATACTGCACTGCATATTCATTCCAAAAGATTGGCAGAGATACGAAGCCTCATTGTGGATGAAGCGTATCGCGGCAGGAAAATAGGGCAGAAGCTGGTAGAGTTTACGGTAGCCGAAGCCAGAGAGATAGGGGTAGAAGAGGATGTACTGGTATTGACTTACCAGCCTGCTTTTTTTGAAAAACTCGGCTTTAACGAGATCAGCAAGGAAGCGATTCCTGAACATAAAATATGGGCAGACTGCATTAAGTGTATTCACTTCCCTGTCTGTAACGAAGTTGCACTGGTATATAAAGTTTCATGAAAAATCTTCCATTTTCAAAATATCTGAGGCAGATGCTTTTCTGGGCAACGCTGTTCTGCTTCGTACTTTTCTATCCGATGTTGATTTCGTTCTATGTCTTTCTTCCGCTTCTCATTGGTGTGATGGGCTATCTCTTTATCAGTGGGATCGATCAGGGCAAATGGGTTTATGTGTTTATTTCACTGATCTACTTTATCAACCTTGAAGTAAATCTTTCTCTTCCGTTTTTTCTGATTCTGATTTCAATACTGATTGTCTATATGCTCTTTTACGGTATGTTAAGCCATTTAAAAAAATGTAAAATATGTAAGCCCATTCTTACGGTGATGCTGATCGATGTAGTCTATCTTGGTGTACTGCTTTCCTATGACTTTATTTTTGGGACTACCAGTATTGTATTGGATACGATTCTTCTCTATTCTCTGATCGTTGATCTTCTTGTGGTAATGGTAATATGAGATATAAAATAACCCTGCTTCTATTTCTATTGGTATGGTCTGGTATGATCATTCGTCTGTATCAGGTGAGTGTCAAATCCAATTTTTATTATGAAGGCCTTGCCAAAGCAAATATTGAGAGAAAAGAGTATATTAAGCCGGTGAGAGGTGAAATTACCGATATCAACGGAAACCTTTTGGCAATGAACCAGATCGGTTTTTCACTCTCCATCAAACCGCATCTTTCTACGAAGAGTGTAGAAGGCAAGAAGAGTCAGCTGGAACAGGCAGTCGATATTTTGCTTGAAACATTTCCTGACCTGAATAAAACGGTAATGATGAAGGTGTATAAAAAGAAGAGTTCACCCTATAACCACAAGTACATAAAAGTGGTCGATTTTATACATTATGCAGATATGATGGGGGCTTACCCTAAACTGAGCCTGTATGACGGTATTAAAGTGGAAGCGGAAACAAAGCGTTATTATCCCTACGGCAGATACTGTGCCCATATTATCGGCTATACCGGACGTTCAAATGCCAAAGAAAATAAGGCAGATGAAGTGGTTGATGTTGTTGGAAAGGTGGGGAAAAGCGGGCTGGAAAGGTATTATAACTCTTTTCTTCAGGGAGAGTTGGGCTATGAGATCAACAAGGTAACTGCCAGAAACAGAGCAGTCGGTGTCATAGAGAAGGTACTTCCAAAAGATAACCGAAACCTGGAACTCAATATTGATGTTGATCTGCAGAAGATGATCTTTGAGCATTTTGGTGATGCCACCGGTGTTGCTATTGTAATGCGTACAACAGGTGAAATTATTGCAGCAGTGAGTTATCCTGCCTATGATCCGAATCTTTTTGTAGGGGGAATCAGTTCCAAGGACTGGAAAGCACTTCAGGAAGATTTGGCACACCCGTTCACAAACAAGATTACCCACGGAACCTACCCACCTGGTTCTTCCATTAAAATGGGAATGGCACTGGCTTTTGACAAAGCCAAACCCGGTATTTTGGAGAAGAGTGAATATTGTAAAGGTTTTATGACCATTGGAAACAGTTCCCACCGATTCAGGTGCTGGAAACACAGTGGGCACGGTACAGTGTATCTGCGTAAAGCGATCATGCAGAGTTGTGATGTCTATTTTTACAAGAAGAGTCTTCAGGTGGGGATAGATGCAATGGCAAAAAATCTGCGTTCCTTTGGCCTGGGGGTAAAAACCGGTGTAGACCTCCCGCGAGAGTACAATGGTGTTATTCCGGACAAAGCATGGAAAATGAGACGTTTCAAAAAGCCATGGTTCCTTGGAGAAACAGTCATTGCCGCTATTGGGCAGGGGTATGACCTTGTAACACCGCTTCAGGTAGCACGCTATACGGCATTGGTGGCAACAGGTAATCTTGTAACACCTCGCGTAGCGAAGCGTATAGACGGTGTAGATGTCAATATGACAAGTATACCGATGAAATTCAATCCGACATCAATTTCCGAGATACGCAAAGGAATGTATGATGTCTGTAACACACCAAGGGGAACGGCATACCGGCTTATGCATAACCTTCCTATTATTGTTGCAGGGAAAACAGGTACTTCCCAGGTAACCTCCATTCCTCAGGCAGGGCGTCGTCTCAAAGAGTCTGAACTGGCCTATTTTCACCGTTCCCATGCATGGATCACAACGTATGCCCCCTATGATAACCCTCAATTTGTCGTAACGGTCCTCATAGAACATGGTGGGCACGGCGGCAGTACTTCCGCCCCGATGGCTGGAGACATTTACCGTTGGCTCTACAAGAACGGCTATATCAAGAGTAAGCTGCAAAAAGAGATAGGCACAACAGTCACAACAGAAAGTATTGAAGTACAGAAAAAGAAAGAGAAGATCAGAAAACGAAATGAAGAGCTGAGAAAGAAAAGCAGCCAGGGACTTTCTCTCTTTTAAAAAGGTGCCCTTGCGTTTCGCTCATCTATTGACGGGGTTTTACATACTCTGTATCGTATTGTTCAGAAAAAGTCCCAGAATGATCATAAGGCTGATACCGGCAGATTTGGTATAAAGCTTATTGGCAGTAAGGAAAACGAGGAGCAGTGTTGCTACGATCATCGTTGTGATATCAAAAAGATATGCCGATGCGTTGATGTGCATGGGGTTGGCCAGTGCGGCTGTTCCCAAAACGACTGTTGTATTGGCAAGATTTGAACCGATGATATTGCCGATAGCCATATCTACTTTTCCTTTGGCTGCTGCAGATATGCTGACAACCAGTTCAGGCATGGAAGTCCCCAGGGAGATCATGATAATACCGATGATCCATTCAGAGATACCAAAACTCTTGGCAATTTCAGAAGCACTCTCTACCGTAAAATGCGCACCCACAATAACAAGAATAAATGCACCGACAAGTACCGGAACAGTACCAATCCATGAAAAGTGGCTTACATCAATTTCATCGAGTTCTTCCAGTGGAATACTTTTGGCATCCTGGAGCAAAAAGAGCAGATAGGCACCCATTAGCAACAAAAGCAGTATTGCATCAAAACGTGAAATAACACCATCAAGGATCATCAAAATGAAAACCAGTACAGGTACCAGGGCCCAGGTACTGTCTTTGGCGAAAAAATCCCGTTTGGGGCTGATATTGCCGGCAATGAGAAAAACACTTGCGAGTACCAGTGTGATATTCAGTATATTACTTCCGATTACATTGGAGATGGCGATCTCTGCTTTATGATCCATACTTGCCGCGATACTTGCTGCCATTTCCGGCAGGGAAGTTCCCAGGGCAATAAGCGTTGCCCCTATGATAAATTCAGGGATATTATACTTCAGAGCAATCTTTTCACTCTGTTGTATAATAAGCTCTGCACCCCAGATAAGCGCCCCCATGGCAATGACAAAAATAACAAAATTCATCGGTTTCCTTTAATCGTTTCGTACAATAAGACTCTCAGGCAGTTTGAATTGTTCAATAACTTCCCGCTCTTTTTGGCGCATTTCCCCTGCATCTGTCTCATGGTCATACCCCAGCAGATGTAACAGTCCGTGTATGAACAGCAGTTTGAGTTCATCCTGTTCTGTATGGCCGTAATTTTTGGCCTTCTCTCTTACAAAATCAGCAGAAATAACAACTGTTCCCAGCGGAATATCAAAGAGACTCTGTTCGGTAAAGGGGGTTTCCAGAGGGAAACTGAGTACATCGGTCGGTTTGTCTATGTCCCGGTATTCGAGGTTGAGTTCCCGTATGTGCGCATTGTCTGTGACAATAAGCTCAATTTCTCTGTTGGTAAGAGATTGTGCGATCTTTTCAAGTGCTTCCATATCGACACTTAAAGTGCTTCGATTATCCAGTTCTATTATTGTATTCATGCCCGAAGTTTACCCAAATCTTGGTAAAATGAGAGTAAAAATGAAGGACAGTAACGATGGGTAAAAAAGCAGTCTGTATTATATCGGGAGGCATGGATAGCGCCTTGAGCGGAAAGATCGCCCAGAAAGAGGGGTATGAGATCATTGCATTGCATTTCAACTATGGACAGCGTACCCAGAAAAAAGAGCTGGAATGCTTTCGCAAAATCGCCGGTGAACTGAATGCTGTGGCGTCGTATGAGATTGATCTTGATTTTTTTGAACAGATCGGTGCTTCAGCACTGACAGATAGAAGTATCGACGTACCCACCGGCGGTTTGGAAGAGGGAGTCCCCGTAACCTATGTTCCCTTCAGAAATGGTATTTTCCTCTCTATCGCTGCTGCCGTAGCCGAAAAACATGCTGCTGAAGCACTCTTTATCGGTGTAGTGGAAGAGGACAGTTCTGGCTATCCGGACTGCCGTGAAAGTTACATTGAACAGATGCAAAAAGCGATCAATCTCGGAACGAAAGAGGAAACGCACCTGGAGATCAAAATGCCTCTGGTTGCATTGAAAAAAAGCCAGATCGTACAAAAAGCGGTTGAGCTTGGTGTGCCTCTGGCCGATACCTGGAGCTGTTATCAGTCAGAAGATGCCGCCTGCGGTGTCTGTGACAGCTGCCGTCTGCGGCTGAGAGGGTTTGAAATTGCGGGAGTGAAGGATCCGATTCCCTATAAAATATGATCTCTTCATTTTACGCTAAAATATAGCAACTATAAATTTTGGATAGGGAAGGAATGGCAAAGCAGAAAAAACAGGAAGAACCGATAGAAAAAGCACTCTGGAAAGCAGCGGACAAGCTGCGAAAGAATATCGATGCGGCGGAGTACAAGCATGTGGTGCTGGGGTTGGTGTTTTTGAAGTATATCTCCGACAGTTTTGAAGAGTTGTACGAGAAGCTCAATACTGGTGAGGGTGAGTTTGTCGGGGCTGATCCTGAAGATAAGGATGAGTACAAGGCGGAGAATGTCTTTTTTGTGCCTCCTGCTGCACGGTGGTCTTATCTGGTCGCCAATGCGAAGCTGCCGACCATCGGCAAGCTGGTCGATGAGGCGATGGATGCCATTGAGAAGGAGAACCGTTCACTCAAAGGGGTGCTTCCGAAGGTCTATGTGAGGGACAATCTCGATGCCAAAGCCCTTGGCGGGCTCATTGACCTCATAGGGAACATTGCACTGGGAGATGCGAAGTCCCGTTCTGCGGATGTGCTGGGGCATGTATTCGAGTATTTCCTCGGTGAGTTTGCTTTGGCAGAGGGGAAACAGGGTGGGCAATTCTATACTCCTAAAAGTGTAGTTGAACTTCTTGTTAAGATGTTAGAGCCCTACAAGGGCAGAGTCTTTGACCCTTGTTGTGGTAGTGGTGGAATAATGCGATATGTTGATAGTTTTTTATATGACAAAGAATCTATTTTAATACCAAGAAAAGGAACACTTAGTAATCTCTTCTATATAGATGAACCATTCTGGACTGTTGATACTCTTTTTTGGAGTAAAGTAAATACTGAAAAAGTATCTGGCAAGTTTCTTTTCTTCTTTTTAAAAACTATGGATTTGTCAAATCTAAATGTAGGTTCAGCTGTTCCTAGTTTGACTACAAAAGTTTTAAATGAAATTAAACTTTTTCTTCCTTCCCTTGATGAGCAAAAACAGTTTAATGAATATGCTGATAGCGCATGGGATAAAATGACAAAAAATAAAGAACAAATTAAAACTCTGGAAAAGATGAGGGATACACTTTTGCCTAAATTGATGAGTGGGGAAGTGAGGGTGAAGATATGACGGAATACATAGGACACCATGTAGGGGTGCCCCTCGTGGGTACCCGTGAATGTTCACAACCAAATAAAACCATTGGTGACATCATTGGTGTATTTAAATCCATCACAACAAACAGATATATAGAGATGGTCAGAGAAGATATACTGCCACCATTTAATAAAAGGATCTGGCAACGAAACTACTGGGATCATATCATAAGAGATGAGGATGATTATAATAAAATTGCAGAGTATATTGCAAACAACCCTTTTACATGGAGAGATGATACATTGAACAGGAACAATGATGCAAAATAAACAAATAACAACCCAACCTCAACCTCTCCCAAACTTTGTAATCTTCAAAATAGACAATGCAAAAGTCAATATAGATGTATTTATAAAAGATGAAACCCTTTGGCTTACTCAAAAGCAGATAGCTCAGCTTTTTGAGGTAAAAGTTCCTGCTATTTCAAAGCATCTCAAAAATATATTTGAAACAAAAGAGCTTATAGAAAATTCAGTTGTTTCCAAAATGGAAACAACTGCCAACGATGGCAAAAAATATAAAACAAATTTTTACAATCTTAAAGTTATAACAGCAGTTGGTTATCGTGTAAACTCTCACAGAGCTACAGAGTTTAGAAAATGGGCTACGGAGATCTTGCATGAGTACATCATCAAAGGTTTTGCGATGGATGATGAGAGGCTAAAAGCGGTGCATCATTTTGGGGTTGATTATTTTGAAGAGCAACTTGACCGCATCAGAGAGATACGACTCAGTGAGAGACGGTTTTACCAAAAAATCGCAGATATTTATGCTCTAAGTGCTGATTATGATAAAAATGATGAAACCACAAAACAGTTTTATGCAACCCTGCAAAATAAACTTCATTGGGCTATTACAGGTAAAACAGCTACTGAGATTATTTACAGTGAAGCAGATGCTACTAAAATATTTATGGGGCTAAAAACTTGGAAAAATGCACCAGATGGCAAGATACTTAAAGGTGATGTAACCGTAGCAAAAAATTATTTGAGCGAACAACATATAGAGCAGTTAAAAAGACTTGTATCTGCTTACCTTGACTTGGCAGAAGATAGAGCAATGCGGGGGATTGTTACCAATATGAAAGATTGGGTGGAATTTTTAGATAAGTTTTTAGCACTTTCAGATTATCCAATTTTGCTTGATAATGGCAAAGTTTCAGCACTTGAAGCAAAACTCAAAGCTCATAATGAATATGAAAAATATAGGGTTATTCAAGATAGAGAGTATTTGAGTGACTTTGACAAACTCCTCTTGGATATGGAGTAAGATGATGACTAAAATATTTGTTCTACTATTTCTCCAATCCAAATCTAAACAAACAATATGAGACCATAAAAGAGATATGTAAAAAAAAGGTGCACGATGGATAATGAAACACAAAATGAAGTTATCATCTTTCAGGATGATAATGGAGAAATAAACCTTGATGTCTCACTTACAGATGAAACTGTATGGTTAAACCAAAAACAGCTCTGTCTCCTGTTTGATAGAGATAAATCAGTTATATCAAGACATACAAGAAATATTTTTAAAGAGGGTGAGTTAGAGCAAAGTTCAGTTGTTGCAAAAAATGCAACAACTGCCAGTGACGGCAAAACATATCAAGTTGATTACTATAATCTAGATATGATTATCTCATTAGGATACAGGGTTAATTCAAAAAGAGCTACACAATTTCGTATATGGGCGACTAAGGTTTTAAAAGACCACATAGTCAAAGGCTATAGTGTAAATGAAAATCGCTTGCAAGCCACAGGGCTTCATGAGTTAATACAGACCATAGAGTTACTTAAAAATACTGTTGACGGTGGAGATCTGGCACTTGTAGAAGCTAAAGGCTTGCTTGATGTCATTTTAAATTATGCCAAGACATGGACACTCCTTCAAAGGTATGATGAAGACTCTTTAAGTAAGCAGGTAGAGGATAAAGAAGAGAAGTTTGTTTTAGATTTTGATGAAGCAAAAGAGGCTATAGCTGTCATTAAAAAAGAGCTTATGCGAAAAGGAGAAGCTACAGCACTATTTGGGCAAGAAAAAGCCAATGAACTTGATGGAATTATCCGAAATATCTATCAAACATTTGGAGGAGATGACCTTATCCCGACAGTAGAAGAAAAAGCGGCACATTTGCTTTATTATATTATCAAAGATCATCCATTTAATGATGGTAATAAACGCATAGGTGCATTTTTATTTATACTCTTTTTGTCAAAAAATGATAGACTTTATAAACCCAATGGAGAGTTGAAAGTCAATGACAATGCACTTGTAGCACTTTCTCTTATGACTGCGAAAAGTGACCCTGTGCAAAAAGATACTGTTGTAAGCTTGATAGTGAATATCTTGGGAGATTAGATGAATAAAATAACTGAAAACGAAATAGAAGCATTTGCCATTGCCGTACCGCATGAAGAGGCGATGGATGTCAAAGATGAAGTCTCCTTCTTTCAGGCGGTCAAAGCCAGACTGGTGAAGTTTGACAGTACCGGCAGCGGACGAACCGATGAAGAGATGGAGACGACCATCCGGCAGGTGATAGACAAGGCACTGGTGACCGAACAGGTGATAGACATCTTCGATGCCTCAGGGATCAAAAAACCGGACATCTCCATTCTTTCCGAAGAGTTCCTGCTGGAAGTACAGGGGATGAAACACAAGAACATCGCCATGGAAGTCCTCAAAAAACTGCTCAATGACGAGATAAAGACCCGTTCCAAAAAGAACCTCGTACAGAGCAAGACACTAATGGAGATGCTGGAGAACTCCATCAAGAAATACCATAACAAAATCATCACTGCGGCAGAGGTGATAGAAGAGCTTATCAGCCTGAGCAAAGAGATCCAGAAGATGGATGAAGAGCCCAAGGAGTTAGGGCTTACAGATTTTGAGTATGCCTTTTACAGTGCCATCGCCAACAATGAGAGTGCCAAAGAGGTGATGGAGCAGGATACCCTGCGGGAACTTGCCGTGGTGTTGACAGAACGTGTGAAGGCGAATGCCTCTATAGACTGGACGATCAAAGAGAGTGTACGCGCCAAACTGAAGGTGATCGTCAAGCGGACACTGCGGCAGTTTGGCTATCCGCCCGATATGCAGAAACTGGCGACGGAGACGGTGTTGAAACAGGCGGAGATGATTGCGCAGGAACTGGCGGCGTAAATAGGTTAATTAGAAAAAACTTTTTATGCGTTTTGATGAGACCATATCTTTGTAGGGTCGATTTATCGACCAATATAAATGATACACATATGCAAAATATTTATTGAAATA
>Ga0256827_10002807_pt1 | contig 11129 bp, 11 predicted proteins | sample CV84metaG_FD_185977 | JGI IMG/M metagenome (GOLD analysis project Ga0256827, IMG submission 185977) | Hydrothermal vent microbial communities from East Pacific Rise, Pacific Ocean - CV84 | ecosystem: Environmental > Aquatic > Marine > Hydrothermal vents | place: Pacific Ocean: East Pacific Rise...
AAACTTGGATTTTTTGAGACAAGAAGGGGATAAGAATGGCAATTACATCAATTAAAAACTTAAAAGAGTTTTCAACGACTAATGACAGATTTGAAGGTGCACACCTTCTCTGTCCAGGATGTGCTCACTCTATGATTGTTAGAGAGCTTATGAACTGTACAGATGATAACTTGGTTATCGCTTCTAATACAGGTTGTCTAGAAGTTTCAACAGCTGTTTACCCATACACATCTTGGGATACATCTTGGATTCATATCGGTTTTGAAAACTCAGCAACAGCAGCAACTGGTGCTGAAGCGATGCACAAAGCTCGTAAGAGAAAAGGTACACTACCAGACAATGATGCTCCAGTTAAATTTGTTGCATTTGGTGGAGATGGTTCTACTTATGATATTGGTTTCCAGTGGCTTTCAGGTGCTATGGAGAGAGGTCATGACTTTACCTATATCTGTTTAGATAACGAAAACTACGCTAACACAGGTGGTCAACGTTCATCAGCTACACCAGTAGGAGCTCACACTTCAACTGCACAAGCTGGTAGCCACTCTTATGGTAAAAAGCAGAAGAAAAAAGATATTGTATCTATTATGGCTGCTCATGGTGCTCCTTATGTGGCACAATTGGCACCAAATAAGTGGAAGTCTATGGCAAAAGGTTTCCAAAAAGCTTTAGAGACAGAGGGACCATGTTTTATTAACACAGTTTCAGCTTGTACAACAGAGTGGAAATTTGATCCAAAAGATACCATTGCTGTAACAGACTTGGCAACAGATTCACTTATGTTCCCAATCTATGAGATTATTGATGCTCATGAACTAAATATTCTTTACAGACCAAAAAATGTTATCTCTGTAGAGGATTATATGGCAGCTCAAGGGCGTTATAGACACCTATTTAAACCACAATACAGACACATCATTGAAGAGGTTCAAAAAGATGTTGATGCTAAGTGGGCAATGCTTCAAAGAAGAGAAGAAGCTAGAATATAGTCTCTCTTTTTTCTCTTATGACCAGATAAATTATTTTATTTGGTCAACCTCTTTTTTCTCCTTTACTTTTTATATTTTATCTTTTGTTATTTCTTATTAATTATTTACATAGAGTATGCTTTTATGGTATTATTAGTGTAAAATCTAGTGTAAAAAAATTTAATATAACAAAGGGTAACAGATGAGTAAGTTAGTTAAACCTACAGAGTATGCAAAATCCCAAGGAATATCACGGCAAGCTGTATATGCCAAAATTAAAAAAGGTATTTTAACATCAAAAACTGTAGATGGAAAAATTTATATTGTCTTAGAGAAAGAGCTTCAGAATATCTTGGAACAACAAATTTTGAGTGAAAAAGATGTTGAAGATACAGCTTCTCATCTTGTTGATGTTAAAGAGTTACTCAGTTCAAAAGAGCAGACAATAGCTATATTAAAAGAGAGTATATCTGATTTGAAACAGACCAATACGGAAATTAATACAACACTTAGAGGCGAAATTGAACTTTTGAAACAAGTTTTTACAGAGATGCGTAGTCTCTATGTTAAACAGGTAGACTATATGAGTAGTGAAAAGCACTTAAAATTAGAAAATAGATATACCAAAGAGGAGATAGCTTCTGTTGAAGAGGCAAAAGTGGATGAAGAAGAGGAGTGTTGGATAACACTTGAAGAGTTTTTTGACCGTTCCAATATTCACAAAGAGAAAAAGAGATTAAAGTTAGAAAAACGACTGACCAAAGCTTTTAAAAAAGGAGATTCTCGAATAAAAATGGAGCATAGTCGAATCTATCTTAGTTGTTACCATTTTTATGAAGACATACTTAAAAAATAACGTTAAATAGCTAAATAACATAAAAAATGTTGTATACTGTTAGTTATGAGATTAATAGCCAGATTTGTAAAAGAAAAAGAGACTTACTTTGAGATTATTACTGTTTATGATATAAAGATTGCAAAAGAGAGAATTAATAAAATTACCCCTGTCTTGGTCTCTATTACTAAAGAGTATCCTGCTGCAACATGGTTTGAACGAAAAATTCGGGATGATTTTGGTATAGAAATTCTTTATAATAATGACAAACGTCCTTTAGTCAAGCATGAACATTTTCCTTCAGATATTTTTCCTATGAGAAAAAGTTTTGATAACGTGTCACTAGAGTATACAGAGGGTATCAATGATATTATAGAGGATAAGCATGGATTGGTTATTGGTCCTATCCACCCTTATCATTTAGAGTCCTCTCAATTTCAACTTTTTGAACAGAATAATGATATTTTGCATTTTGAATCGATGCCTTTTTTTAAATATAGAGCTATTGAAAAAATGGTAGAGGGGTTATCTTTAGAGGAAGCTAAACCAATTATTGAACGTATCTCTGGAACATCGACTATCGCTTATCAGTTAAATTACCTAGATATACAACTTCAAGCATCCAATCGAGTACTTCCTAAGACATTAAAAGAGCGACATATATTTTTTCTTGAGTTTGAAAATACAATTAATCATCTTTATGATTTGGCTATTATGTGTCAGTTTATTGATTTTGTTGAAGGGTACTCCTTTTTTATGAAACTGGTTGAAGAGGGGCGTGAGACGATGGGCATTATTACAGGGCATCGTTTTGGTTTTGGTGCTATAGATATGGAATGTTACACGATGGAGATTAAGGAGGCAGAGCGTTTTATTGCTACTGTTGAAGATGAGCTTCTTTGGTTTGAAAAATGGATACAGAAGAGAACTTCTTTGTGGAAAAAATTAGTTCAAAGGGGTGTTATTACAAAAGAAGAGGCATTAAGTTTTGGATTGGTAGGTCTTGTGGCTCGAAGTGTTAATCTAGATATTGATTTAAGAACAGAAGATAAACTTTATCGAGAATATGGTTTTACCATAGCACAAGAGGGAATGGGAGATAGCTCTTCTCGTTTTAAAATTAGGTTAAGCGAAATTCATAGCTCTTTAAAGTTGATGCGATGTGTTATTGATAGTAAAGTACTTCCTTTTTTTATTGGAACTTATCAAGATGGAGAATATTACTCTTATATTGAAAGCTCTTTAGGAGAGTTAATGATGTACGTTGAGCTTATTGATTCTAAAATCGAGCGTTTTTTTGTAAGAGACCCTAGTTTTTTAAATGCTCAAATTCTTTCTCGTTGTATAAAAAATAATGAAATGGAATCTTTAGGTCTTATACTCAAGAGTATACCACTTAGTTTTTCAGGAAACGACTTATAGGAGAGGTTTAAAATGGTTAGCTTAATTAAAAATAAAATAAATAGAAACAGAGCTCTAGAAAAACCCATTCAAGATGGAGAAATTTTACGTTTACATCGTCTTTTAAAACAAGAGATAAAAATAAGATTTAAATCAAAACTTAAAATTTATATTTTAGATACAGGTAGTTGTAATGCTTGTGAGTTAGAGTTACAGGCTCTTTTTACACCTCTTTATGATATTCAAAAACTTGGAGTAGAGGTTGTTTATGATGTTCGAGAGGCAGAGTTATTAATAATAACAGGAGTGTTGACTGAAAATATGTATCCCTTATGCATAGAGACTTATCACGCATTAAAAGAGCCTAAATATCTTATAACTGTAGGGGATTGTCCTTTAGCTCAGGCTCCATTTCGAGATACTTTTGCGATAAAAGGTCAACTGGGTAGTCATTTCTTTATCAATTTTAAAATTACAGGTTGTCCTCCAAATCCAAGAGATATTCTTCGGGGATTATTAAAGTTTTTACAAAAAATTTAAAATTTAATTTGAAAGTTCAGCTTTTACATAGTCAAACCACTGAATATAGTCATTTGGGTTTTTATGATACCCTACAATCGAAGTAAATATCTCTTCATTTTTATCTGTAATATAGACAGAAGGAATATCTTTTACTCGGTATTTTGAGGGATAAAAACTCTGCTTTTTATCTAGTAAAAGTACGATAAAATCGTTATTTAAACGTTTCGTAATCTCTTTGTCAATAAGGGTTGTTTCTCGTAATTTATTGCACCAACGACAATATTGTGTTGTAAAAAGAATAAAAACAGCTTTATTCTCCTCTTTTGCTTTAAGGAATGCTCTATCATAGTTTTGATAAATAGTGGTAATTTTTGAAAGTTTTACAATATGAATATCTGTTGACTCTTGATTCTTTGTAGTATTTTTAGAAGAGTTGTTTTGATTACAAGATAAAAAAAGTAGGCAGAGTATAAGTATGTAGTACTTTCTCATCAAGATTCCTTAAGTATTTTATATATTATACATTAAAAATCTAATGTTTTAGAAGATGTCAGGGCTATTTTAGGTAAGAAAATATAGTAAATATTAAGAATTTTTTAATATAATTATTAAAAAATTTTTTTAAGTTAGGATTAATAAAAAATGAAAAAAATATCTATACTCTTTATCTTTATCTTCTTCCAAAATCTATATGCTACAAATATGCATAATCTCTCCCTTTTGGCAGAGCAAGGAAATCCTTCTGCTCAGTATAAATTAGGGTTGTTTTATAAAAATAATAAGAGAGAATTAGGACATGCTTTTTTATGGATACATAAATCAGCATTAAAAGGTTATACCCCTGCTCAATATGAGTTTGCTCTCATGTTTCATTACGGTCTTGGTGTACGACAAAATAGTGAACTCGCACAGTTATGGTTTACCCGTGCAGCAAGAAGAGGAGACCCTCGGGCAAAAAGCATACTTTACCGTTTCTATGCAGGAAAAAAAATCAACTATTCAACTCGAAAATATCATCAATATTACAGTCAGAATTTTAGAACAATTAGACAATAATTTGGGTATTCTTTCGTAATAAATTACAAAGGAATTTTTATGAAAGCACTTTCTAAAGAGTATGCACTCTTTCTCTCTCTAATTTCATTGGTACTCTTTACCATATATGAACATACCCTTGCACACACTTCTTTGGGGAATATGATAGGTTTTACGGCACTGTTTGCTATTATTATATATGCTTCATTGGCTGTCGCTTATCATGCTGAGATGTTAGCTGAGAAATTTGGAGAACCCTATGGTACCCTTATTTTAACTATGAGTGCTGTAACTGTAGAGGTTATGATTATTGCTATTATGATGCTTCAATCACACAATCCTGTTTTGGCAAGAGATACGATCTACTCCGCGATAATGTTAGATATTAATGGTCTTCTAGGTGTTGCTGCCATTATTGGTGGGCTAAAGTTTGGAGAACAGCCCTATAATGTTGACTCTTCGAACTCTTATCTCTCTATGCTGTTGGTTGCTATTGGTCTAGCGATGGTGTTACCTCATTTTATTGGCGAGGCTCATCAGGGTACTTTTATGTGGTTTATTGTGGTTATTTTTATTTTGCTCTATATTGTTTTTACAAAAGTACAGTTAAATAAACATAAATACTTTTTTGAGTATAAACCAGAGGACTCTATTGAAGAGGAGAGAGAGAGTCACGATAACATTAATGGTTGGTACCACGCTTCCTTATTGGTTGTTTATATTTTAATTATCGGGTTTTTATCTGAGATTCTTTCTGTATTTATGTCAAATGTTCTTCAAGAGTTGGGACTACCTTTGGCTTTAGGTGCAGTAGGTGTTGCACTTATTTCAGCTTCTCCTGAGCTTATTGTTGCCTTTAGAGCAGCACTAAAAAACAATATGCAAACGGTTATAAATATTGCACTAGGGGCATCACTTGCAACAGTTCTTCTAACCGTACCTTCTGTTATTATTATTAGTTACATGAGTGGGTTAGATGTAACTCTAGCGATTACTCCTTTACAAGGATTCCTTTTGGGCTTGACCCTCTTGGTTAGTTTGGTTAACTTTAATGATGGAGAGACCAATATGTTAGAAGGATTCTTGCATTTTATTCTCTTTATTGTTTTTGCTTTCGTGCTTTTTATTTAAAGGCTAAGAGAACTTTCTTAAGTTCTTTTAGATATATTATGTTAAATTTTATTATAAAATATGATATAATATATCCAAAAAAAGGATAATTTTTGAACTTCTTTACTAAAATTTTCTTTACTTCTCTCCTTTTACTACTCTTCTCTACACCACTATTTTCAACGGTATATGAAAATGCCGAAAATAAAAAAACAGACAAATGGTATCTTCTTAAAGATTTTTCAACAGGAAGTGTCAAAAATATTTATGATAAAAAGAAAAAAAGTCGAGTAATTAAATTTGAAGGGGAATCAACTCGAACTGCCTATAGATTAAAACCCAAAAAAGGTTTTGATAAGAGTAATAAAAGAGGGGAGAAACTTCTCTCTTGGGAGATGAACTATAGTGAAGATTTTGTTATTATTATTGAAGTTAAGACAAAAAAAGGGAAACGTTATTTAATTTATACTCCAGGAGACAATAACTTTTATCTTGAATATGGATTGGGAAGAGATGCTAGTAGTGGTGGATGGAAAAAGTATAGTCGTAATTTGGAAAAAGATTTACAGGAGTCTGAGTTTGAGAATAAGATTGTTTCTATAGAAAATTTTGTTATCAGAGGGAGTGGAAGGATTGATAATATTCGGCTAAAAAAAGAAAAGCAAAAAGATAAGAAAAAAGAGACAAAAAAAGAGAGTGTTCAGAATCTTGTTCCCAAAACTAAAATTAGTAATAAAAAATATACTCCAAAGTTAAAAAAAGTAGAAAAAAATAGTATGCCAACAATCTTTTTGAATGGAAAAAATCCAATGGTTTTGAAAAAAGGAGAACCTTATATTGAACCTGGAGCTATGGCACAAGACAAAGATGGCAGTGAGGTTATGGTAACTATTAGTGAGGATATTGATATTTTTAAAGAGGGAGAGTATACCGTTATCTATATGGCAACTAATAGTATTGGAAATTCTGTTATTAATCAACGGCGTGTTCGTGTAGGAGAGGTTATTGAAGAAGAGCCATCTTCCTCTTCCGTAAAATCATCAGAGAGGGAAGAGGCTCCTGAGGAGGAGTCAGAACAAGAGATACTAGATTTAGAAAATAGAGCCTTAGAGATGTCAGAGTGGGAGAAGGAATTGGCTCTAAGAGAAAAAGCTCTTGCACAAAAAGAGCAACACTCAGAGCTTCCTCTTCGTCCAGGTCTTGAGTTATAAGAAATTTTTAGTGAGTCGAAAATTCACATTTAAAAAATCTTAAGAAAAAAAAGTGATTTTTTGTAACAAATAAATACTATATTAAGTGAAAAAGAGTTTATAGTTATTTTAAATATAGTATTTATTGTTACTATATGCGTATGAAAAACTCTTATTGATGATCTTTTCCCTTTATCTACCCTTCAATATTATAGATATAAAATTAAAAAAATTAATCTGTTATAGATAATTTATGTATAAAAATAAGAGCCAAATCATAAAAAATTAGTTGCAAAGTATAAAGATGAGAATTTTAAAATATGGTGGCGTTGTTTTTTTTGTTCTAATGTTGCATCTCTATCTCTATCACTTTAAAGTTATACAAAATTTAGATTATAGGTTGTATGATTTTTTAGCAGAAGTGAATAATAGTGATAAAAATATCATCTCAAAAGGGAGTAACTCAAAGAGTGTTATTATTGTTGATATTGACGAAAAGAGTTTAAAAAGATATGGTCAGTGGCCGTGGCCAAGAATTGTACATACTAAGTTGATTAATCAAATAGGATTAATGAAACCCAAAACTATTGGATTAAATTTAATTTTTTCAGACAAAGATAGGACATCTCCTGTAAATATACAGCAATTTTATAAAGAGATATTTAATTATGAAATTGAGATGCCGACTTTAGCCAAGTCCCTAAAAGATAATGATTTACTTTTAATTGATAGTATAAAAAAGGTAAATGCTACATGTTCAATTTTTTTACTAGAAAAAGAGTCTCTTTCTCATGAGTGTCAAGAAAAAAAATATAAGAAACTTTTATTTCCAAATATAGAAACTTTTCTACATCGTAACCATGCTCTCTGTAACCATCCTGATATAGAAAAAAATATTCGTAGTTTTGGTTTTTTAAATACTCAACTAGATTCAGATGGTTTTTTACGTCGTACACCACTTTTTATGAACTATAAAGATAGATTAATCCCTTCCTTTGCTTTAGCTACCCTCTTAAATATAGACTCTTTTACACCTACTGAGAAGATTAATCAATTTTCTATTTTAGAACATAAGGTTATTATGGATAGTGATGCTTCCGTTCTATTAAATTTTCATCTACCCCTACCTTATGTAATCTCAGCCATTGATATACTTGATGGTAGCATCTCGCCTGAAATGCTTAAAGATAAGATAGTTTTGATTGGTTCAAGTGCTATTGAAGATAGATATTTTTTGCCAAATCATAAAAAAATATCAAATACTATGATACATGCTCTGGTTATTGAAAATATCTTACAAGATGAGTTTTACTCTCAACCAAAAATCTATAAAGAGGTAAATTTAATCCTCTCTATACTCCTCTCTCTCTTAATTGTATGGTTACTCTTTAAGCGTTGGTATATTGCTTTGTTAATACTATTTGCGACAAGTATGTTTTTGAGTAGTATGCTTTTAGTCATTTTATACTTGTCTCATATCTATATCTCCATAGGATACCTATGGGTTCCTTTTTTGGATTTTTTCTTTATTATGAGTCTCTACTTTATATTTTTACATGTAAAAGAGCAAGAGAAAGCACATAAAGCACTGATGGAATCACACTCAGCAATGGTAGATAGTATCTCTTTGATTGCGAGTATGCATGATGATGAGACAGGGGCACATATATTAAGAACTAAAAATTATGTAAAGCTTTTAGCAGACTATTTTTATCAAAAAAAGATGTATCTTGATATTTTGACACCAGAGTATATTCATGCTATGCATGAAGCGGCACCTCTGCATGATATTGGTAAAATTGGTATTCCTGATGCTATTCTAAAGAAGCCTGGAAAATTAACCGATGCTGAGTATGAGATTATGAAAACACATTCAACTTTGGGTAAAAATGTAATTCAAAATACGATTAATGCTTATAGTAAAAATAACTTTTTAAAGGTGGCTTATAATATCGCTTACTATCATCATGAGAAATGGGATGGAACAGGGTACCCTAATGGGTTAAAAGGTAGTGAAATACCTCTTGAAGCACAGTTTATGGCTCTGGCTGATGTTTATGATGCTTTAATAAGTAAACGACGCTATAAAGAGGCTTTCTCTTTCGAGAAGGCAGAAAATATTATTATTGAGGCAAGAAATAGAGTCTATAGTCCAGAGTTAATAGATGCTTTCCTTGAACTTAGAGAAGAGTTCAAGAAAATTGCTCTGCGATGGCAAGATGATTTATAGACCTGCTTCTTGAATTGCTTCAGCTTGTGCATGAGCATTAAGTGGGTCTAGTACTAGCTTTAAATTACCATCATTCATAATTCTATCCAAAGAGTAGAGTGTTAAATCAATTCTATGGTCAGTCAGACGATTTTGAGGATAGTTATAAGTTCTAATTTTCTCAGAACGGCTTCCTGTTCCTACTTGTAGCTTTCTTTGAGCAGAAGTTTCGTCTAATTGTGCTTGAAGTTGTGCTTCGTAGACTCTTGCTTTTAGAACTTTCATCGCTTTGTCTCTATTTTTATGTTGAGATTTTTCATCTTGAATAGCCGCAACAATACCTGTCGGAATATGGGTTAAACGTACAGCTGAGTCGGTGGTATTGACCGATTGTCCACCACAACCACTTGAACGATAAACATCCATTTTAATATCATTCGCTTTTAATTCTACCTCAACATCGTCAACTTCAGGAATAACAGCTACTGTAATGGCTGATGTGTGAACCCGTCCTTGTGTTTCGGTATCAGGAACACGTTGGACTCTATGAATTCCTGCTTCAAATTTTAGCTGAGAGTAGACACCTTCTCCATTAACTTGAGCAATCATCTCTTTGTAGCCACCTGCTGTTCCATCAGATGAAGAGATAATCTCTACCTTCCAGCCTACCTGTTCTGCATGACGTAGATACATTTTAAATACATCGGCAACAAAGAGTGCTGCTTCATCGCCACCTGCACCTGCACGAAGCTCTAATATAATATTCTTATCATCATTGGGGTCACTAGGAATCATAAGAACTTTAATCTCCTCTTCAAGTTGAGGAAGAAGAGGTTCTAATTCTATAAGTTCTTCTTTGGCTAATTCGCCCAGTTCAGCATCGCCTAGAAGCTCTTTATTTTCAATAATGGCATCGGCTGTCTCTATGTATAAATTGGCTTTTTCGACCAATTGACTTAGTTTGGATTGCTCTCTTCCTAAATCGGTCATTCTTTTAATATCAGAGGCAATATCAGGAGAACTCAAAAGGGTATTTATTTCGTTATATCGGTCAATGAATGGTTGGAGTTTTTCTTTAAACATAGGAGAAACCTAATAGTGGATTTGTGAATTTTAAAAGAGAAATATCAAATCCTCTTGTAAGAGGCTTGATATAAAAGGAAGCGTAACTTATGCAGCTTCTATTTTATTAACCATAAGGTTAAGTCTACTTACTTTTCTTGAAGCTGTTGATTTTTTAATAAAACCTTTACTTACCATTTTATGAATCTGTTTATTTGCAACTTTGAATGCTTCTTGAGCTGCTGTTTTATCATTTGCTTCAGTTGCTACAACTACAGCTTTAACAATATTTTTGAATCGAGTTCTATAATATCTGTTTCTCTCTGTTCTTTTAGTCGTTTGTCTAATACGTTTAATCGTTGACTTATGATGTGCCATGTGTCATTTTCCTTTGTTCAGTAACTATTTAGATGTTAGCCTCTACCCATAGAAGAGTTGAAGAGTCTATAATTTGGCGAATTTTAGCAAAAAAACTCTTTGTTCCACTTTATTTATTAAATAAAGTAGCTAGAATTTAGCATTTTTTCTCTATTCTTAACTCTTTAATTTTTTCCCTGAGATAAGGACAGGGAAGAAACGACTTGCCCATAAGCCAAAGAGAACCATCCAGACTGTTATTGATAGATCAAAGAAGATAACAAAATTCCATTTTAGTGCAACCGCAAAAGAGGTTAGAATACGTGTAACTACAACGATTTGTGTCCAATAAAATAGGATAGTGGTTAATCTATCTGCTTGCATCATATTACCTGAATGTCCTAGTGTAATACGGGTACCAAACCCTATAAGCATAGTAA
>Ga0256827_10002808_pt1 | contig 11125 bp, 13 predicted proteins | sample CV84metaG_FD_185977 | JGI IMG/M metagenome (GOLD analysis project Ga0256827, IMG submission 185977) | Hydrothermal vent microbial communities from East Pacific Rise, Pacific Ocean - CV84 | ecosystem: Environmental > Aquatic > Marine > Hydrothermal vents | place: Pacific Ocean: East Pacific Rise...
TCACAGTCCGCTATAGCACTCCCTAAACTTTTCCATCCTTTTGTTTCATTATATTCAATCACTTCAATATGGTCACTATGCGTTTGGTTGGCTACAACAAAAGAGAATTTCCTCTTTCTGCTTAAAGCAGCAGAGAGTATCTCTCTATTTTGAATGATCTCTTTTTTATTTTCTCCAGTATGTAACGCTAAAGAAAATGTATAAGGAAATTGCATGGATTTTTTTGTAACCATATGCACAAGGGCATTATACTTTTCAAAAAATTTAAAATGATAAAAATCAACCATCATAACCCTTAACTCTTTTCGATATAATACCTAAAAAAAGTAGGACTAGCGAGATGGAAACATGGTTTGATTTTGATAAACGTATCTTCAAGCAATTTTCATACCTACTTATGATACAACTTCTTCCACTTTTTGCCATCTCCTCTTATCTTATCTATGAGATCAATCCACACCTTTATACTAAGCAGATGGTCTATTATTTTATTGCAGCTATTGTTTTTTTTATCTCTGTTTTTATCCCTTGGAGACGTATATTATGGTGGTTTTCTCCTCTTTTTTATCTTGTGAATCTTGGACTTCTTATTGCTGTTGAATTTGTAGGGAAAAGTATACTTGGAGCTCAACGCTGGATAGAGATACCCGGTATCCATCTTACCATTCAACCCTCAGAATTTATTAAAGTAAATGTCATTATGATGCTTGCTTATCTCATCAGTAGAAAACCTCCTAAAGAGAAGGGGTATGGCATACTTGATTTTATTAAACTTTCTATTGTAATTGTTATCCCTTTTATTATCATCGCAAAAGAACCAGACCTCGGTACAGCTCTGGTACTACTCATTACTGGCTATGGTATTCTGTTTCTTGTTGGTATTAATTGGAAAATATGGGTTACACTTGCTGTTTTAGCGGGAGCAGCATCAATGCCAGTTTGGGAATATGGTTTGAAAGATTATCAAAAGAAACGTATTCATGATGCACTTAACAAGCCAAGTTATCAGGTAAGACAAGCACTTATAGCCATAGGCTCAGGAGGTCTTGAAGGAAAGAAAAAAGAGGATGCAACCCAAACACAACTCAAATTTCTTCCTGTCTCCTCTACAGACTTCATTTTTGCTTATCTAGGAGAGAGACTTGGTTTTAAAGGAATGTTAATAGTAATAGGACTCTATATCCTACTTATTTTCAATCTACTCTATATTTCAGCTAAACATGCAGGAGACTATCTTATCAAAACATTTGCCTCGGGGCTCGCCTTTTTACTCTTTGTCTACATGGGTGTCAATATCTTTATGATTATCGGTCTGGCTCCTGTTGTAGGGCTTCCTCTACCTATGTTTAGTCATGGAGGTACTTCCTTTATTATTTTTGCAGTAATTTTTGGGATTTTACAAAATTTAATTGCTTTTAAAGACTACAGTCGATATACTTCTGACTCGAAAATCACCATGATTACGAAATAGTAACCAGCTATTAATATGGGTCTGTAGCTCAGCTGGTTAGAGCACTCGGCTCATAACCGAGTGGTCCGGGGTTCGAGTCCCCGCGGACCCACCACTTCTATTTATCTCATTCCATAAATTTAATAAAAATCCTTTATAATATATAAAAGGATTATCCATGTTAAAATTTATATTTTTCATCATATTAAATACTTTACTCTTCTCTTCCCAATACTCTGCACAAGAAGCACATAATCATATAGGAGAAGAGGCAACTGTGTGTGGTGTGGTGGTAAGTTCTCATTATGCAAAGTCTAGTAAAGGAGAACCTACTTTTCTTAATCTTGATGTAGCATATCCAGAACATATTTTTACGGTACTCATCTGGGGAGAAGATAGAGAGCAGTTTAAAAAACCTGAAATACGTTATAAAAACCAAAAAATCTGTGTGCAGGGGGAGATCAGTAGTTACAAGGGTATTCCTCAAATTATACTTTATTCAAAGAAACAACTCAATCCATGATGATATTCCACATTTTCTACACGAATACTATGTAACGTAATCATACATAAAATTATTAGGAGTAATCGTATGCGTAATCTTATAAAAATAACACTTTTTATCACTGCAGCAGTTCTTATGCAAGGGTGTGCAACCCATGCTAATTTTGTAAAAAAATACAATACATGGATAGGGAAAGATATCAATTACTTGGTCACACAAATAGGTTATCCAGATACAACGTATCTTCTACCCAATACGCATAAAGTCTATGTCTATGAGAGATCTAGGGTCTACTCTATGCCCTCTATGCCAATGTTTGGATATGGATATTATGATAACTATGGGATGTTTGCTTATGGTAATGATATTGTACAAGAGAAGTGTAAACTTTTTATCGAGACCAACAAAAAAGGGGTTATTGTAAAATGGGGATCACGCGGTAACCATTGCGTAAGTCAATAGATGCTGTGGGTAGTTTACCCACAGCACTAATCTTCAAAAATAATAATATCGTAAGAGCTTTTGGTTACCAGTGCCTTGCTTACATGCACGGAACCATTACGGTTGACACGGCTGAGTTCATCCCGTAACTGATCGATCTCACGTTGCATCTCATCGATCTGCTCTTTAAGCTGAAGTACAATGTCCACACCAGCAAGGTTGACACCCATCTGGCGCGTCAAACGCAAGATCAGTTTCATCCTGTCAATATCACGCTGAGAGTAAAGACGCATACGCCCCTGTGTACGGGAAGGTTCAACTAACCCTTCTCTCTCATACTGTCGTAGCGTTTGTGGATGTATATTCAACATCGTTGCCACTACAGAGATAAGATAAACCGGTTCATCATAACTATGCATCATTCACTCCTTTAAAGTTTTTCCTCTAACATTTTCTTAAGATCAGGATCAAGGGTATCGACATCTGGAAGTACCACATTTGCAAGAAGATACAGATCTCCCCTCATTGCTGTTTTTCTGTCAGCGACACCTTTACCTTTAAGTCTGAATTTTTGTCCATTTTTAGTATTTTGGGGTACTTTCATGGAGACCTCTTTCTGGGGTGTCTCTACCTGTACTTTACCACCAAACAGTGCCTCTTTCAAAGGGACATCAAATGTTTTGTAGAGGTCATCCCCTTTTCTCTCATACGCATCAGATGCAGCTACTTCTACTTTTATGAGAAGGTCACCTGCTTGCCCCTGATACTGTTTCCCCTTGCCACGCACACGCATAGTTTCACCACTTTTGATACCTGCAGGGATCTTAATATCAAAGTTCTCTCCATTTGCAGAGACATTGTGTTTTCCTCCATTAATGGACACCATAAAAGGCACAACAATGCGTGCTTGAAGATCCAAATCGGGTCCTCCAAAGCCTCCAAAACCACCGAAGCCTCCCTGTGCACCACCAAAACCTCCAGAGAAACCACCGCCTCCTCCTCCAAACATTTGACGCAGTATCTCATCAAGGTCAACACCAGCACCCTGCCCTTGAGCAAAATCATGAAAATTCTGTCCACCAAACATAGAGTCACCAAACTGATCATATTGTGATTTTTTCTGTGCATCAGAAAGCACTTCATACGCAGCATTGATCTCTTTAAATTTCTCTACAGCACTCTCATCTTTGTTGATATCGGGGTGGTACTTTCTTGCAAGTTTTCTATACGCTTTTTTAATCTCATCGGCAGAGGCACTTTCACTCACACCCAGCGTTTCATATAAACTTTTTGACATAGTTATTCCTAAATAATTTTTCTTAATATTGGTTGAATTATATCAAAAAGGTTTAGTCAATGTCAATCAACTTTGTATAAATATACTCTATTGAGTACAATACGTTATGCATTGTACAGAGATAGAGAATATTAACCTACCAGAATTAGAGATATACCAGAGCTTTAGAGAGAATGCTTTTCGCTCAGATGGCAGCTTTGTTGCAGACAGCCCAAAAGTAGTCAACCTGCTGCTGCAACAGGAGATAGAAGTAAAAAGCATACTCGCCACACAAAGTTATTATGATCAATATGCTGCATTACTAAAAAGTAAAAACATTCCAAAATGTTACGTCACCACCAAAGAGGAGATGCAGCGTATCGTAGGACACAAGCTCCACCACAATGTCATGATGCACGGTATACGCCCAGAGCAGACACCCCTTGGGGAGCTGGGAGAAGAGATCATTATGCTCGATGAGATCAGCAGCAGTGACAATATAGGTGCCATAGCCCGTTCAGCCGCCGCTCTTGGCGTACACGCTTATCTTATTCCCAAACAGGGTCCTCATCCTTATGCCAGACGTGCTTTAAGAGTCTCTATGGGGTACATCAGTCACTTAAAATTTCACTGCTATGATACCATCAAAGAGACCATACAGACGCTAAAGCAGAGAGGATACCACATCTTTGCTGCGGAGGTCACAGCAGACTCCACACCCCTATCTGAAGTTGTGGTTCCTAAAAAGTGGGTACTGCTTATGGGGCACGAACAGTTGGGGATCTCTGAAGATATTTTGGCACTCTGTGATGAAGTGGTCACCATAGAGATGGAGAAAGGAATCAAGAGTTTTAATGTTGCTATGGCAGCTTCTATGATAATGTATAGGCTAAAACATATCCCCTAAAATATATTTATTGGTCTTTGGGACAAGATTTTTGTGTCACATCAAAACGAAAAAGTTCCACTTTGCTTTTTGCACTGATATAGAGATATGAGATATTGATCTGTGCATCTAAAAATCTTTTAGATGAGCGACATATCCCATAGGTTACTGCCCTTTTCATGCGTGTTCTATCCTCTTTCTGAACCGTCTTATCACTTTTGGCTCCCGTATTGATCTCATAGGTATAAAGAAGCGTCGCTTCTTCTCCCTCTACTTTTACAAGCTGTGTATATTTATCTATTGTCTGAGGAAGTGTTTTAGATATCTCTGTCGCTGCAAGTTGCACGATCTTTCTGTTTTGCTTATGCATCTCCGATTGAGGAAACTCCCTGCTTTGTATTGCTTGAGAAAAGCTTCCCTCTGTCCATAGTAAAAGTAATGTTACCCATAGTAAAAATTTTTGCATCATATTTCCTTTTATCCTAAACTCTACGACTTTAGGATTATATTTACAGTATTATATAGATGATTCTTTAAGATTGATACATACCTTGTTAAATACATTACAATCCCGCTATCAATAAATAGGGATATTTTTACCTCCCTCTATCTTTTTCTCTGAAAATCTGCTATAATGCCGAACTTTTCTGCAAGAGAGTATCAAACTCCTTATTTGAGATACACATTATCTCCTCTATTTTCCACGACATTAACGTGTGACACAAGTTTGGTATCGGCTGCATAAAACAGGGTTTTAAACCTCTTAATACCATTAGGCACACAAACTAATATACAAGATGAACAGAACACCGACCATTTTAATACAAAGATATACGAATGAAATTTTCAGATTTTAATTTAAAAGATACGATCCAAGCTGCTGTAACAGAAGCAGGATTTACAGAACCATCACCTGTTCAACGTGATGCTATTCCTCTAGTCCTTGAGGGTCATGACATGGTAGCACAAGCCCAAACAGGTACAGGTAAAACTGCTGCCTTTGGTCTACCAATGATGTCTATGATGAAAGCAGATGGAAGTGTAGAAGGACTTGTTATCGTTCCTACTCGTGAGCTTGCGATGCAAGTATCTGATGAGCTTTTCCGTTTTGGTAAACTCTCTGGGCTTAAAACAGCTACTGTCTATGGTGGTACACCTTATGGTAAGCAAATAGAGCGTATCAAACAAGCTTCTATCGTAGTGGCAACACCAGGACGTCTTCAAGACCTTCTTATGTCAGGTAAAATCAAAATAAACCCGAAGTTTGTTGTACTTGATGAAGCCGATGAGATGCTAGATATGGGTTTCTTAGATGAAATTAAAAATATCTTTACATTCTTACCCAAAGAGCGTCAAACACTACTCTTCTCAGCAACTATGCCAAATGCTATTCGTAAACTAGCAGAGCAGATTTTAAAGAATCCTAAAACGGTTTCTATTACCAAATCAGAAAAAACAAATACTAAGATTACACAACTTTACTACGTGGTACAAGAGAGAGAAAGAGATGATGCCCTAGTCAGACTCATCGACTACAAAAACCCGGAAAAATGTATTATCTTCTGTCGTATGAAAAAAGAGGTGGATAGACTTGTAGCACACATGACTGCACAAGGATTTAAAGTCTCTGGTCTTCATGGTGACATGGAACAAAAACAGAGAGAAGTAACCATTCGTGCCTTCAAATCAGGTGGTATCGATATCTTCATCGCTACAGACGTTGCTGCACGTGGGCTTGATGTAAATGATGTTACACATGTATTTAACTACCACATCCCTTTTGATTCTGAGTCTTATGTACACCGTATAGGTCGTACAGGTCGTGGTGGTAAGTCTGGTGAGGCCATTACTCTTGTCAGTCCAAATGAACTTAGAACCATTAAACGTATTGAAAAAGATGTAGGTGCTAAACTGATTACGCAAGTGATCCCTACACGTATGGAAGTGCAAAATAACAGAAACGATGAGCTTATTAGTAAAATCGCAGAGACACAGATTACTGATAAAGCCATTGAACTTGTAAAAACACTGCAGCATGATCTTGACATTGTGACTATTGCTCACCTTTTGGCTTCTATGGTACAGAGTGAAATTTCAGTCAAAGGAAAAGACAATATCGGTCTTGGTCTTGAAGAGATAGAGCTTCTTATTGAGCGTGCCATGCAAAACCGTGGTGGTGGCGGCGGAGGCGGTCGTAACCGTGGACGTGGCAATTACCGTGGTGGAAGCAGACGTAGAAGCGGAGGTGGTGGTGGAGACCGTAACGGAAGAAATGGTCGCAATGGAAGAAATGGTCGTAACAGCCGTAATGGTGGAGGAGGAAGAGATTAATTTCTCCTCTTTGCACTACTTATCCTCATGAAATACCTTTAAAAATATAGAAAAAATTCAGTTAACCCTTCTTCGCTATAATAATTTATATTTTTAAAGGATCATCAATATGAAAAAACAACTTATTATTTTAACACTACTTTCAACCCTACTCTTTTCAGCAACACCTGAACAGGTAGAGAAATATATATCTATTTCAAACTCTGAAGAACAACTTATCTCCCTTGAAAGCCAATTCTCAGCAATGCAAAACAATATCAACTCCCTTGAGAGCAATACTTCTAAAAATGCAAATCCTTACGATATGCAACTTCTCTCCATCCGTTTTAGAGAGTATTTACAAAAAGCACTCAGTGAAGATGAGATGGAAAAGGTACTACAGCAGTATAAAAATGTACTTCTCTTACAATTTGTCTCTTTGCAAGGTGACCCTGAGTTTAATCCCAAAGAAGCTACAGCATACGTAAAAGAACTTCAGGAAAACTCAGAATCTACTATTCGTATAGAGCTTGCTCAAAAGATTTCAGAAGCACTTTACAAAAAAGAAGCGATTTCCATTCTCTTTGACAACCTTATGAAACCACTTATGGAAAACAGTATTGGTGGTAAAAAAATGAGTAAAGAGGTCTTGGAAAAAAGCAGAGAGCAGTATATTAAAATAATGAAAGAAGAGAGTAAAATAGAGACGATCTACTTTACCAAAGAATTTACCCAAGAGGAGCTTGAAGAGCTACTTAAGATAGCAAAAAATCCTATTATGGATCATGAGTCTAAAGCTGTTTTTGGTGCAATGGCATATGCTCTAAAAGAATTTTTTGTATTGATGGCTAGTCGTTATGATACAGGTAATCACCAAGCACATTCTACCGAAAATACGACTCATAGTAAGTAATATGAAACCTATCTACATCACTGACCTTGATCACACTTTTCTACGCTCAGACCAGAGCGTTAGTGACTTCTCTACAAAAGTGTGGAATGAAAAAGCCAAAGATGCCATCCTCTCTGTGGCAACGGCAAGAAGTTTTCAGAAGTCCCATGACTTTTTAGCAAAACTCCACTTAGATGCTCCAATGATATTGCTTGATGGAAGCATGATTGTAGCACCGGACAAAACCCTCATAGACATTAAGACTGTGAACAAAGAACTCGGAGATGCCATTATCGCTGAAAGTACAAAGTTTGACATTTATCCGTTTGTTATAGCCCTTAAAGACATGGAGTTGAATGAAGCCTTCCTCTTCCCTACTACACTCAACACTCATCAGCACGGTGTACTTGAAAACTACAGAAATGACCCACGTATGATAGAGTGTAAAAACATCAGAGCCATGGAGATGAACCTCAAGATCATCTATTTTGCAGACAGACAAACCCTTGAGCCTCTCACAGAGCATATGAAAAAGACTTTTGGTACAGAGCTAGAGTACAAACTCTCCCCAGAGAAATACTCAGACGGCTGGTTCCTCACCATCCTTCACCCCGAAGGAGACAAAGCACACGCTCTACAAAAAGTAGCAGACCACATAGGCAGAGAGACCTCTGACATCACCGTATTTGGCGACTCTGTCAATGACATAGGTATGTTCAAGCTTGCCGGTACTTCTGTGGCTGTAGCCAATGCTCTTGATGAAGTGAAGGCTGTGGCAGATGTAGTATTGCCTCATAGTAATGATGAGGATGGGGTTGCTAGGTATTTGGAAAGTTTATAAAAGGGGATTAATAGATGTGTAAATATCGAGTTGGATATGGTCGTCTTGCTGAAGATGAATATATGATTGTTGGTACTAAAGAAGGATTAGAATATCTAATTCAATCTTGTGAAGAAGCTATTAATCATGGGCAATCAAAAGCTCAAAAAGATTGTGAAATATATGCTGTAAAAAAAGTAGATTCTGAATATTTTATTGACGAAAAAAAACAGAACTTATTAAATCATTTTATGGGTTTAATTTCAGGTTTAATTTTTGGGGGAGTATTTTTTAGTTCATTGATTATTGGATTTGTTACCATCATAAAATGGCTATTTATTTAAACTCGTAGGTCAGGTGACTCGTTACCACGTTGTACGTGGTGATGCATACTTTAAATTCAATTATTTACACAACCGTAGGTGTGACCATGTCACACGACAAAAGGAAATTTAAATAACAATCATAATTCAAATTTCCAATACAATCAAACCGAGATTTGACGTGTGACATGGTCACACCTACGAAAACAAACAAAATTAATTTCTACTCATCAACTCCGCATTCAATCTCTCTAACCTCTCAGGAGTCCCAATATCCAGCCAATCCCCCTCATAGAGTTCCCCTGTCACTTTCCCCTCTTTCATCGCAGCTCTAAGTAGGGGTATGGTACTAGATTTACCATAGGGTACACCCTCAAAGAGTTTTGGGGAGTAGTAGCCTATGCCAGAGTAAGTATATTGCTTGCTATCCACCACGAGGTTACCCTCTAAAGCAAAATCTCCCTCAGGGTTATGCTCTGGGTTAGGTACGAGGATCAAGTGGGCTAAAATACCCTCTGCTAAATCTCTGTTCTCTTGGAAGTCATAGTCTGTAAATATATCTCCATTCACCACAAGAAAAGGATCACTCCCCTCAAGCAAAGGCAAAGCCTTTACAATCCCACCAGCACTCTCTAAACCACCCTCTTCTTGCTCATCACTATACTCTATATGCACACCCCACTCAGACCCATCTCCAAGTGCTTCAGGTATCTGATACCCTAAATGAGCCATATTTATAACAATATCCGTAATCCCCTGATGAGCCAACTTCTCTATATGCCACACGATCAGAGGTATGCCCCCTACTTTTAATAGAGGTTTAGGAGTCACATCCGTCAACGGTCTCATACGAGAACCTAAACCTGCTGCAAGTATCATGGCTTTCATTCAAATCCTTTTTTAGTGTGCAATTACACACCTTACAATAATCCGTGCGATAGCACAATCCATCAATCACGCAAAGCGTGCCCTTGTCATCTCGAACGACCTTGAAAGCGAAGCGATTCGAGAGAGATGACGCTTTTTTGCTTCGTTTTTTCTAAAAAAATGAAGAGAGAAACAACGCCTCAATCTGAACTATAAGGTAATTATATCAAATCAAAAAATATCTATACTTCTTTGTACAACAAGCTAATATCAATCCCAGACTGCCAGAATATTTCCTCATTACTTTTCTAGAAAAGTAACCAAAAGTCGTCACTGTTCTCAAATCGCTTTGCTTTCAAGGGTGTTCACAGTGACAAAGAAGAGCAATTAATGGGGCAAAATGGTAACCAACTCTTGCGTCTCAGGGTACTTGGAAGCCGTTTCAACCACATACTTCAAAGTAAGCGGAATATCCTTCAAATACCCACTCTTCCCATCACGCAAATGCAAACGAGAAAAGATCCCCAAGACTTTAATATGCCGCTGCAACCCCATAAAATCAAACCATTTTATGAAGGTTGCATCATCCACATCCAACCCCACAGCATCACGATAATACAAAGCAAGTTTTTCAACTTCTCGTTTATCCCACTCTATATAACAATCTTTCAACAGTGACACCAGATCATAAGTAATGGCTCCCACTCTGGCATCCTGAAAGTCTATCACCCCTATGTCACCTTTGGGAGTGAGCATAATATTGCGAGAGTGATAGTCACGATGCACAAAGACTCCTTGAGGTTGTCCCAGTACAACATTGGCTATGGTTTCCAATGTGGCATCGATGATATTTTTCTGTTCATCTGTAAGCGTAATATCCAAATACTTTTCCAAATACCACTCTTGCATGAGTGCCATTTCAAAGTGTAAAAAATCTCTGTCATAAAGGGGCAAGTCTGTTATATCTGCCTGTTGCATTTTAATGATTTCATCTATGGCTTTTTTATAAAGTTCCTGATAATTAGCTTCATTTAAAACATCTAAATAATGGGTGCTTCCAAAGTCTTCTAAGATCAGATATCCTAATTTTATATTTTTTACTATGATTCGTGGTACTCGAACGTTTGTAGCTACCAGTCTCTCATTTATATCAACAAATAGAGGTAGACTTTCTAAGAGTTTTGATGAGTCCATAAGAACATAAGTTTCATCTTCTTTACGGAGTCTATAGTAACTTCTAAAACTTGCATCGGCTGAGGCAATTGTTATATTCCAATCACCCCAACCTATAGTTTCTAACCATTGTTTTATTTTAGATAAATTCAAAGAATAACCTTTTTTTGTTTTTCAAAAAT
>Ga0256827_10002809_pt1 | contig 11124 bp, 11 predicted proteins | sample CV84metaG_FD_185977 | JGI IMG/M metagenome (GOLD analysis project Ga0256827, IMG submission 185977) | Hydrothermal vent microbial communities from East Pacific Rise, Pacific Ocean - CV84 | ecosystem: Environmental > Aquatic > Marine > Hydrothermal vents | place: Pacific Ocean: East Pacific Rise...
TTTAGGATTTCTTTTCAACCATTAATGAACGTGAATAAACATGATATGTCCGATCCGTCAAATCGGTCAGATACAACCTTTCTGATCTTCGTGTGTGAACCATTCCCTTCGGTCATTATTTGCTTCGCAAATTATTTTCCGCTGCGCTTCAAGGCGCGATTATTTTTAACGTCCAGACGGTATTTTTTTAACCACGAAATACACTAAACACACGAAACTTGGGGCGGTATATTTTTGGATTTTTTTATTTGGGTTTGGGATTTGTTTAGAGCTTAGGATTTTTCCTGATAACGAATAGACCAATAAGGGATAACTTGTTTGATTTTTTTTGTGAGAAAGTAGATTTTGGGCGATCGGGTTTAGAAAGTGGTTGCTCGTTTTGCGGGGGGAGGGCATACTGCGGTTTTGATTTTTTGTGTGAATGTTTATGGAGAGAAATAATGGATAATTTAGTGAAGAGTTCTGTTTTTGGTGGTCCGTCGGGTCCGGTTGTTTTGGTGATTATGGATGGGGTGGGAATTGGTAAAAATCCGAAGAGTGATTATGTGCGGATTGCAAATACACCGAATTTGGATTGGTTGCGTGAGCATGCGGTTTATACGCAGGTGCAGGCGCATGGTAAGGCGGTGGGCTTGCCGAGTGATGCGGATATGGGTAATTCGGAGGTGGGCCATAATGCAATTGGCTGCGGTCGTGTTTTTTCGCAGGGTGCTGCGTTGGTGGAGGGTGCGATCGAGTCGGGCCGTATGTTTGAGGGCGAGGTGTGGAAGGAGCTGATTTCGAATGTGCAACAAAAGGAGTCGATGTTGCATTTTATGGGTCTGTTTTCGGATGGAAATGTGCATTCTAATATTGCGCATTTGGAGGCGATGCTTAAAAGGGCGAAGGCGGAGGGCGTGAAGCGGGCGCGAATTCATCCGTTGATTGATGGACGGGATGTGCCGCCGACGTCGGTGTTGGATTATGTGGATCGGTTTGATCGATTTTTGGCGGAGATAAATGCGGATGGGTCGGTTGATTTTTGTGTGGCGTCGGGGGGCGGTCGGATGAATATTACGATGGATCGGTATAATGCGGATTGGACGATGGTGGATCGGGGCTGGCGGGCTCATGTGAAGGCGGAGGGTCGTTTGTTTGGTTCGATGCGTGAGGCGATTGAGACGTTTCGGTCTGAAAAGCCTGGGATTTTGGATCAGGATTTGCCGGCGTTTGTGATTGCGCGTGATGGTGTGCCGGTGGGTCCAATTGTGGATGGCGATAGCGTGGTGTTTTTTAATTTTAGGGGGGATCGGGCGCTGGAGATTACGAAGGCGTTTGAGGCGGATGAGTTGAGCGAGTTTGATCGGGGGCCGAAGCTGGATGTGTATTATGCGGGGATGATGCAGTATGATGGTGATTTGAAGGTGCCGGAGCATTATTTGGTGACGCCGCCGGCGATTGATCGGACGATGAGTGAGTATCTTTCGAATGCGGGTGTGAAGCAGTTTGCTATTTCTGAGACGCAGAAGTTTGGGCATGTGACGTACTTTTTTAATGGGAATAATTCGGCGAAGTTTGAGACGGAGACGTGGCGGGAGATTCCGTCGGATGTGTGCCCGTTTGAGGATGCGCCGCGGATGAAGGCGGATGAGATTGCGGATGCGGTGGTTGCTGCGATTGAGGGGGGTGAGTATAAATTTATTCGTTTGAATTTTCCGAATGGCGATATGGTGGGGCATACGGGTGTGACGTCTGCGGTGAAGTTGGCGGTTGAGGCGGTTGATGAGGGGGTTGGCCGGATTATGGAGGCGCTGAAGAGGACGAAGGGTATTATGGTTTGTTCGGCGGATCATGGGAATTCGGATGATATGTGTGAGTTGGATAAGAAGACGGGCGATTTGGTGCTGGCTGAGGATGGCCATTGTAAGCCGAAGACGGCGCATTCGTTGAATCCGGTTCCGGCGTTTGTGTATGATCCTTCGGGCGTGTCGAATGCGCGTTTGAGTGGGGTTGAGCATCCTGGAATTGCTAATTTGGCGGCGACGTGTATTACGCTTTTGGGATATGTGCCACCTGCGGATTATACGCCAAGTTTGGTTGAGGTTGGGTAGGTTTTGTGAAGCGTTTTTTGTTTATTTTGGTTTTTGTTCTTTCGCTGTTTGCGTATGCGCAGGAGTTTGGCGTGGGGATGAAGATTTCGGGTTTTCGTGTGCCGGATTATGATGAAAAGGGGCAGCTTCGTGCGCAGTTGTACGGGGAGCGTGCAACGGTGCTGGAAGAGCAGAAGGTGGAGATTACGAATCTTAAAATCGAGATGTTTAAGGAGGGGAAGGTGGTGATGACGGTGTTTGCGCCGCATTGCTATTTTGATATGGAGAAGCGGAAGGCCTTTTCGGAGGGGAAGGTGTTGATTGAGTCGGGGATGATGACGATTGTGGGGCGTGGTTTTGTCTGGTCGTCGAAGGCGAATCGGTTTGAGATTTTGCATGAGTCGAAGGTGCTGGTGAAGAAGGCGGCACAGAAGGATGTGAAGGAGCTGAAGCTATGAGGCGCGGGATGGTTATGCTGTTGGCTGGCGTTTTGGTGGTTTCGGGGTGTTCGAAGCGTGAGGAGCGTTCGGCTCGTGAGGAGGCGGAGTGGAATAAGATTCAGCCGCTTGAGCATGGGAAAGGTGGCGCAGGTGTTTCTACGAATGTGGCGACAAAGGCGGTGGTGCAGTCGAAGAGTGAAGATTATGCGGGCTTGATTGCGCGGATGAAGCAGATGCAGGGTATTACGCGGAGGAAGGGGCAGGCGTTGCTGACGGGCGAGGGCTTGATTTTGAATTATAAAAATCGGGTGGTGCGTATGGATGGGGATGTGAAGGTGGTGGATGATCGCGGGGTTTTGCGGTCGGAGTCGTTGACGGGTCGGTTTACGGAAAAGAATGAGGTGGAGATTATTGAGGCGCGGCGTAATGTTCGGATTACGAGTGAGGATCGGGTGGCCCGGGCGGAGAAGGCGGAGTATATGGTGGCTACGGGTGCGATTGAGTTGGAGGGGCGGGCGTCTATTTCGGACCCGACCCATCTGATTAAGGGGGAGCGGATTTTCTTTTGGATGAAGGGTAGCCGTCGAATGATTTGCGAACCGAATGCGTATTTGATGATGCGGGGGACGTCGGGGCTGGCGCAGACTCCGCAGGTTTCTTCTAAAACAAATGCAACGGCACGGGTGACGGAGGTTTGGGCGAATCGGGTCTCTTTTGATGAGGCGAAGGAGTTGGTGGAGATGGAGGGGAATGTGCGTTTGCGTGATAAGCAGGCGGCAATGAATTGCGGAATGGTTCGGATTTTTTTGTTGGGGACGAATCAGATTGATCGGATTGAGGCGCGTGATGAGGTGAATGCGTGGTCGGGTTTGCGTAAGATGCGGGCTGATAGAGCAGTATATCAGTCTGCGACACAGGATATTGTGTTGAATGGAAATGTTCGGGTGAGTAATGCGCAGGCGACGATGGATTGCGGGATGGTGCATATTTATTTGAAAGGAACAAACGAAATTGATTGGATTGAAGCGAAGGATGATGTAATCATACAGTCTGGTGAGAGAAGAGCTTTGGCTGGTAAGGCAAGTTATTATGCGAAGGAAGGCAAAGTGGTCCTCGAAGAAGATCCAAAAATGAAGCAAGGAAAGAATATAATGATGGGCGATCGTATTACATTTTGGCCGGATAATCGGCGGATGGTTTGTGAGCCCAATGCGCGTTTGTTGCTGTATCCTGACGAGAAGACCAAACTTAAATTGATGAAGGATTTAAAAAAATAAGATGACCATTGAAGAGGATTATTTGATTGAAACCCAAGGGTTGGTTAAGGCGTATAAAGGGCGTAAAGTGGTGAAGGGCGTGGATATTAACGTTCGTCCGAGCGAGATTGTCGGGCTTTTGGGCCCGAATGGCGCGGGAAAAACGACGAGCTTTTATATGATTGTTGGGCTGGTTCGACCTACTTCGGGTAAAGTTTTTTTCAACGGAAAAGATGTTTCGGCTGTCCCAATGTATAAACGTGCAAGAATGGGCATGGGCTACCTTTCGCAGGAGCCGTCCATTTTTCGAAAGTTAACGGTTAAAGACAACGTGATGGCTATTTTAGAAACGCTTCCTATTTCGAGAAAAGAACGCAAAAAGCGGTTGGAGGAGCTGTTGGACGATTTGAAGATTGCACATTTGGCGAAGCAACGTGCTTATACGTTGAGTGGGGGGGAGCGCCGGCGGCTTGAGATTACTCGTGCGCTGGTGACGAACCCTTCGATTATTTTGCTGGATGAACCGTTTAGTGGGGTGGATCCGTTGGCGGTGAATGATGTGCAAGATATTGTGCGTAGTTTGAAGGAGAAGGGGCTGGGCGTTTTGATTACCGACCACAATGTGCGGGAAACGTTGGCGGTGGTGGATCGTGCCTATCTTTTGTGTGAAGGCGAAGTGTTGCGCGAAGGAAATAGTGAATTTTTAGTAAATGACAAAGTAAGCCGAGATCTCTATTTGGGGGATCGCTTTACTTTATAAACCCAAACCAAAAGGAGTGCATTATGCAAATAAGTATCACAGGACGACATATCGATGTTACTGATAACGTAAAAGATCATGTTACTGAAAAGTTAGAGCGATGTTTGGGAATGTTTACGTTTATCGAGACGATTCACGTGGTGCTGGAAAAAGAGAAGCATAAAGAGGTGTCCGAGGTGGTGGTTCAGGCGGCTCATCATATCCGTGTGGTGGCGAAAGAGGTCTCCGATAATTTGTACGATGCGATTGATCGGTCGATTGAACATGCGGAGCGACAACTGCGTAAACAAAATGATAAATTAAAGGATCATCATAAATAGAAGATCCTCGAGATAGGTGAATAGATATGATTACGGTAAAACAGTTAATAGATGAGGGGGCAGAGCGATTGCACCTTTCGGTGATTACGGACTCCGCTTTTTTGAATAAAAAGATTCCGGAGATTTCGATGAATCGACCGGGCTTGGCTCTGACCGGATTCTTTCAATATTTTGCCAATATGCGGCTGCAAATTTTTGGGCTTGCGGAGTTCACCTATCTTAAAAGTCTTTCCGAAAAAGAGCGCGAAACAAAGCTGCGTGCGTTTTTTGAGCATCAAATTTCTGGGATTGTGGTGACGCGAAACCGGAAGGTGCCTGCGGAGATTATAAATTTGGCGAAGGAGTTTAAGGTGCCGGTTTTGCGTACGCCAATGGTGACGCGGAATTTTGTGAATGAGTGTACGTTGCTTTTGGAAAAGTTGAATGCCCCTCGGGAACGTATTCAGGGAACAACGATGGAGATTATGGGTATTGGCGTGTTGTTGCGTGGCGATCCTGGAATCGGAAAAAGCGAAACGGCACTCTCTTTAATTGAACGAGGCTACAGTTTGGTTTCTGACGATGTAACGGAGGTTCGGCGCACAAGCCGTGGACGAATCCTCTGTTGGGCGAATGAAATTACACGCTATCACATGGAGATTCGGGGAATGGGGATTATTCACGTTCCTAGTCTTTTCGGTGTGGCGTCTATTCGGCGTTACACCGAATTGGATGTGGTTGTTGATTTAAAAAATCCGTCGGGAGAAGAGGATCGAACGGGTGTTTTGCCTAATGAAACCGAAATTATGGGGGTAAAAATTCCTTGCATTACGCTTCCGGTGCGTTCGGGGCGCGATATGGCCAACATTGTGGAGGTGGCTGCGCTGAATCAAAAACTTAAAGAACTGGGCCACGATGCAGCAAAAGAACTTGACGATAAAGTCATCAATCGTTTGACGAGAGGACGGGTGGCACATGGGCGATGAGGTTTTAGTTAAAGATGTAAAAGTTGAAAATAAATATGGGTTACATGCGCGGCCTGCGGCTCTGATTGCTCAGGTTGCTGGAAAGTACGATTGCGAAATATTTATTGAAAAAGATGGAAACAAGGTTTCTTGTAAGAGCATTATTGGGCTCATGACGATTGAGGGCTATCCGGGGAGCGTTATGCGTCTTTCCACTTCGGGTGAAGGTGCTGAAGAGGCGATGTCTGAGCTGGTAGAGCTGTTTGTGAATAAGTTTAATGAGGACTAATTAGGTGTCTGAGACGCGGGTAAAAAATGAAATTGTTTTACATGGAATTGGGGTTTCGCCAGGAATCGCTATTTGTCCTGCACAGCTTTTGGCTCCCCAAACGCCTCAAGCTATTCAGCGTGTAATTGAAGCTTCCGAAATTCCGTCCGAAATTGAACGTCTTAAAAAATCGTTGGTTGAAACCAAACAACAAATCCGAGAAATTCAAGCACAGGTCTCTGATATGTTGGGCGAGGAACATGCCAAAATTTTTGATGCACATATTTTGGTGGTTGATGATCCGATGTTTATTGACGAGGTGATTCGCACGCTGAAGCAGGATCAAATTAATGTAGAGCCTGTTTTGCAGACGGTGGCTAATCAGTATGCCGACACTCTTTCGAAGCTCAACGATTCGTATCTTTCTGAACGCGCGGCAGATATTCGAGATGTAACCAAACGGATTATGGCGAATCTGGTTGGAAAAACCGTCAATCAGATTGCTCAAGTTTCGGAGCGTTGTATTGTGGTTGCACACGACCTTTCGCCGTCTGACACCGCAAATATCGATCGCGAATGGGTGCAAGGTTTTGTGACCGACCTGGGCAGTGCAACATCGCATACGTCTATTATGGCAAAAGCACTTGCGGTTCCGGCGGTGGTGGGTTTGCATAATATTACGGCGGCTGTTTCAACTGGCGATACGCTTTTGATTGACGGGGGTAGGGGGCTGGTGATTGTGAACCCAACGCCCGATCGATTGGAGACATATAAAAAGCGTGCAGAAGAGCAAGAGGTGATTCTTCACGAGCTTGGAACCTTGCGCGATAAATTGCCCGAAACCCTCGATGGCTATTTGGTTCCGCTTTCGGCTAATATTGAGTTGCTCGAAGAGTTGGAGGCGGTGGGGGATCGCGGTGCAAAAGGTATTGGCCTTTTTAGAACCGAATTTCTCTTTCTTGAAACCGACCATCTGCCCGACGAAGATGAGCAAACGGAAGCGTATGTTCGCGCCGCAAAAACACAATATCCAGAAAATGTGGTGATTCGAACAATGGATTTGGGGGCCGATAAATTGCCGGCAAAATTTGTGATGCCCGACGAGGTAAATCCTTTCCTTGGCGATCGGGCGATTCGTCTTTGTCTTGCACGACCCAATTTGTTTAAAACCCAACTTCGGGCCATCTTGCGCGCTAGTGTTCATACAAATATTCGAATGATGTATCCGATGGTTTGTAATCTCCAAGAGGTTCTGCAAGCCAATGAATTGCTTCGTGAGTGCATGGACGAATTGCGTAAGGAAAATATCGATTTTAATAAAGATATTATGGTGGGCACCATGATTGAGGTTCCCTCAGCTGCAATTGCAGTGGATTTGATTGCTCCGCATGTGAGCTTTTTTAGTCTTGGAACCAACGATTTAATTCAATACACCATGGCGGTTGATCGTGGAAATGAAAATGTGGCGCACCTGTATCAGCCCACAAATATTGCGATTATTCGATTGATCGATCATGTAATTAAAGTGAGCCACAAGCATGGATTGTGGACGTGTGTTTGTGGTCAGATGGCCTCTAATCCCATTTTAGCTCCGCTACTTATTGGTCTTGGTGCCGACGAGCTTAGTGTAAGCCCTCCTCAAGCGCCCGTTATTAAAGATGTAATTCGAAAGCTCTACTATTCCCAAGCCAAAGATCTTGCTCAGCAGGCTCTTGCTTCAACCGACACCGACACAATCAATCAACTTTGCCATCAACTTATTGAAGAAATTGCCCCCGAAGTTTTGGAGTTTTCCGAGTAAGATTTTGCCCGTTGTAGGCGCTATCTTTTTTGAAAACAAAAAATTTAAGCGCCTTTGTTATTTTACGTGTAGTTCGTATTGCAGTTATTCGTCCCTTTGCGTATGATGTGCGGATGATTAAATGTATGTTACAACTGTTTTTGTGGTTGTCTCTCTCTTTGGTGAGTTGGGGACAAGGTAATTTGGCGATGAAACCTAATGTTCGTGTTATTCCAATTGACGGTTATGCCGCTCAGGTGAATGATCGAATTATAACGCGAAGCGAAGTTTTTGCTCGCGCAGCACCTATTCTTGCTCGGCTTAGGCAAACCTACCACGGGCAAGAGTTGGATCAAAAAATGAAAGAAGCCTATAAAAAAATGTGCGAAAATATGGTGGACGAAATTTTAATTTTATCCGCATTTAAAGAGTTGGGCGGAACGGTGCCCGACCAATATTTATATGATGAAGTGCAGCGCGTTATTCGCACGCGATTTAAGGGCGATGAGGCGATGTTTGAGCAGTCGCTTGCCTATCAAAAAATGACGCGTTCGGATTATTTGCAAAAGCTTCGTGATGATATGACGGTGGAAATTATGTTGAATCAAACCGTTCGTAAACAGGCGCGAATTACCCCGTCAAAAGTTCGTGAAGCTTACGAGAAGCAGAAGGAAAAATATTATATTCCTGAAAAGGTAAAATACAGTGTTATCTTAATCAATAAAGGAACCACCCCTCGGGAGGTTAAGGCGAAAAAAAAGTTGGTGGAAAAGGTGTATAAGCAGTTGAAAGAGGGGGCTGATTTTGCAGAGCTGGCCAAAAAAGTTTCGGAAGGTGCCCGTGCGGCCGAGGGCGGAACCTTTCCTTGGATGCAACCAAAAGATGCTCGGGAAGAGCTCCAAAAAACCCTTCACTCCTTGAAGGTCGGAACCATTAGCCCCCCCATCGAAACCAAATCCGCTTTCTACATCTTAAAAATGCACGACCGCAGAATTGCTCATTACCAACCTTTTGAAAAAGTTAGAGAAACCATTAAAAGAGCTCTTGAAATCGAGGAGCAAGAACGGTTAAAAAAACGCTGGTTAAAACGCCTTAAGGAAAAAAATTACGTGAAGATCTTTAAGCTAAAATAAATGAATAAGGAGCAAAAATGAATATTCCACCCAAAGCCTACGAAAATATCGAATTTTTAAATAGCGATGTCTGCCGACCGGTTCGCTTACAGTTGGAATATTTGCATCCTGAAACCGTCATGAAAGAGCAGGGGATTACATCAACGGTGGTCATGTTTGGGAGTGCGCGCATTCCTTCCCCCGAAACAGTAGACCAGTGCGATACCCCAGAAAAAGCCGCTCTACTCCCTTTTTATCAAGAAGCCCGAAAGTTGGCTCGCATGATTAGCGAGGCATCTCAAACCAACGACTCGTGCGAATATGTGGTGATTACCGGCGGCGGTCCAGGCATTATGGAGGCAGGAAATCGTGGTGCGGCCGAAGCCCACGCAAAATCGATTGCGCTAAATATTACCTTACCACACGAGCAAGAGCCAAACCCCTATGTAACGCCTGCGCTTAATTTCGAGTTCCGCTATTTCCATATGCGTAAAATGCATTTCCTTTCTCGGGCAAAAGCCTTGATTGTTTTCCCAGGCGGATTTGGAACGTTTGATGAGTTGTTCGAAGCTCTTACACTCATTCAAACCGGTAAAATTGACCCCATGCCTGTCGTGCTTTTTGGAGTAAAACACTGGAAGCGGTTAATCGATTGGGACTATCTGCCTGAGTGTGGTTTGATTAGCGAATCCGATCTAGATTTAATTCAGTTCGCCGACACCGCAGAAGAGGTTTGGAAAATCATTTCTGATTGCTATTCCTAATCTACTTTTTTTCTTCCAAAATAAGGAATTTGTTGTATGGCATTTAGTATCGCCGAAATGATTTTGCTTGGTCTGATGATTGACTGGGTTTTCCGAAAATTACGGATGCCTGGTTTGCTGGGCATGTTGTTTTTAGGTGTTTTATTTGGCCCGTACGTTTTGGGTTTGTTGGATCCAAGTTTTATGCAATCTTCCGACGATCTGCGCATGATTGCCCTTATTGTGATTCTGCTACGGGCCGGATTTGAACTGAGTTTAAAGGCGCTGAAGAAGGTGGGGCTTCAGGCTCTTTTAATGTCGTTTGTTCCCGGTATTTTAGAAGGGGCAACCATCACTTGGTTGGGTCCATATTTTTTACCGTTAACCCGTTTAGAATCCGCCATTTTAGGGTTTGTGATTGCTGCGGTTTCCCCTGCGGTTGTTGTGCCGATGATGATTCAATTTATCAAAAAACGGATGGGCGAAAAGAAGGGGATTCCAACCATGATTATGGCGGCCGCTTCGTTAGACGATGTGGTCGCTATTGTTATTTTTTCGGTTTTACTGGGTTTTTACACCGGCTCTACATCAAACATTGCATTAAAAGTGGCGGGCATTCCTCTCTCCATTTTAGCTGGAATTGCTGTCGGCCTTTTGCTCGGATTTATCCTTCTAAAAATGTTTGAAAAATTTAATCCGCGCGCCACAAAACGAACCATGATTGTGATTGGTGTTTCGATTGTTTTGGTGCAACTTCAAAAGGTGCTAAGCAATATAAACATTCCGTTTGCCGCACTGGTTTCGGTGATGGCAATGGGCTTTTTGATTCTCGAAAAACACGAAAAAATGGCGCACGAAATATCCAGTAAGCTTGGAAAATTCTGGGTTTTTGCTTCGATCATGCTTTTCACGTTGGTGGGAGCAAAGGTAAATATTTCGGTGGCGTGGGATTCGGGGTTGGCGGGTTTGGGATTAATTGTTTGTGGCTTGATTGCGCGAAGTGCTGGCGTGCTTTTGTCCCTCTATCGCAGTCCGCTTACCATCTCCGAACGCCTCTTTTCGGTGGTCTCTTACTGGCCAAAAGCAACCGTTCAAGCCGCAATGGGCGCTGTTCCCTTGATGGCGATGAAGGAACACGGATTACCTACCGCTCCAGGCGAAACCATTTTAGCGATTGCGGTAATGAGCATTCTCTTTACTGCTCCGCTAGGTGCAGTAGCGATTAAGCTAGTTGGTGAACGTGTGTTAAAGGTCGAAACCGATTAACGTGCACACTGGTCTGCAACGGCTTGTGCTTTAAGCGAAAGCTCGGCGGCTTTAAAGGTGTGGGCTTGGGTCATGGCCTTTTCGGTGCGATGCACACAGTCCAAAATGAGTTCGCCAAAGAAGGGAAATCCGACCTGTTCAAAGCAGGAGATTTCGCGGGTTTCGG
>Ga0256827_10002810_pt1 | contig 11124 bp, 12 predicted proteins | sample CV84metaG_FD_185977 | JGI IMG/M metagenome (GOLD analysis project Ga0256827, IMG submission 185977) | Hydrothermal vent microbial communities from East Pacific Rise, Pacific Ocean - CV84 | ecosystem: Environmental > Aquatic > Marine > Hydrothermal vents | place: Pacific Ocean: East Pacific Rise...
AATATTATTAAAAATAGATTGTTTGTAACATCTGAAGATGGTAAAATGAGCCATTATTACGATTATAAAACCGATAAATTTTTACCTTGGGAGAAATTTATAAATCAAAATAATGGAAACCCAATATATTATTTTTCTTACACAAAAATAGATGAAAATACATATTATGCTATTTCTTCTAAAGAGAAATTAGTTACCAAAATAGAACTAAGCGATAGTATTACGCAATTCATTAATAAACCGTTCAGAAATATAGGAGCTGACCAGTATTTTGGCACATATTTCGATAGTATTTCTAATAAACTTTTTTTAGGTGGAGCAGGCTTCGTATTAACTATTGATAACAAAAATAATTCAACTTCAAATTTAACTAATTTTAAAACATATATTAGAAAAGTTATTATTAACGATACAGTAACAAAACAACTGAACGTACTAAACCGAAATAGTAAGATTAAATTTCTTTTTTCATCGAATAACTTATACAAATCAGAACAAACAACGTTTTCATACAAGCTAATCGGTTACGATAACAAATGGTCTGATTGGTCAAAAGAGGCATTTGCTCAATATACAAAATTGAGCTATGGAAACTATTCATTTAAAGTAAAAAGCAAAAATATATTAGGCGATATTAGCAATATTTATGAGTACAGTTTTAGAATAAACCCTGCCTTTTATCAAACAATTATTGCTAAAATAATTGGATTCTTATTGCTTATATTAATAATATACTTTATAGTTTACTTAAATAGTAAAAGGTTAAAAACAATAAATCAAAAACTTGAGAAACAGGTACAAGAACGAACAAAAGAAATAAAAAATCAAAATATTGAGCTTGAAAAATTATCTATTGTTGCTAAAGAAACTGACAATTCGGTTTTAATATACGATGCTGAGGGTAACTTAGAATGGATTAACGAAGGCAAAATAAAGAATTTTGGTTATACCTTAGAGCAAATTTGGGAAAATTTTGGGAAAAATATTCTTGAAATAAGTTTTAATCCTAAAATAAACGAAGTTATTATTGAGTTACGAAAAAATAAAAAAAGTATTCACTATAATACTAGTGGGTTCAAACAAAATGGAGATTTAATTTGGACAAGAACATCTCTTACACCAATATTAGACGATAATAATAATATAAAAAAAATAATTGCAATTGATTCTGATATAACTGAGATAAAACAAGCCGAGAAAAAAATACATTTACAAAATACATTAATAAACCAAAGTATTGAATATGCAAGACGTATACAAACTGCTGTATTACCTGCAATATCTGAACTAAAACAAAACACTAAAGACACTTTTATACTTTATAAACCTAAAGATATTGTAAGTGGCGATTTTTATTGGTTTTTTACTAAAAACGAAAAAACTATAATAGTTTCGTCTGACTGTACAGGACACGGTGTGCCTGGCGGTTTTATGAGTATGATTGGCAATACAATTTTAAACAATATAGTAAAAGAAAAAGGTGTTTTTGACCCAAATATAATACTAGACTACTTAAACGAAAAAATAAATTCGATAGTAAATAAAAATAGCGAAACAGGACAAACTGATGGTATGGATATTTCAATAGCTTTAATTGATAGAAAAAATAATATCCTCGAATTAGCATCAGCAAATCAAAATATTTTTATTGTGAAAAATAACGAAGTTATTGAATTTTATGGCGATATTTGGTCAATAGGTGGTGCTTTTAACAAAAATGGAGAAAATAGTTTTACATCTAAAAAATATACTCTTAACGAAATAACTCACATATATTTCTCCACAGATGGGTATTACGACCAGTTTGGAGGAGAAGAAGACCGAAAATTAATGAAAGATATTTTTATTGATTTAATAATAAAAAATTATAAATTGCCAATGGAAAATCAAAAAATAATTTTTGATGAATATTTAAATAACTGGATAGGTAAATCTAAACAAACAGATGACATTCAGGTTATTGGCATTTTACTCTAATAAATATAATAAAAATGGGAAAACCAGTATTAATTGCTGAAATTGTTGCAGAAGGTGGTTCAATAAAATTTTTTAAAGATAAAAAAGGAAAAAACGATATTTTCTTTTTAATTACAAACGAAGAATATTTTAATAGCGAAGAAGATGAATCGACTGAATCAGCGTTGTATAATAAGTTAAGCAACTTACTAAAAGCAACAATAGAGCTATATCCAGTTTTTATGCTTCACCCTATTTTCGTACATAACGATTATAAAAATGAACTATATAGTTGCCTAAGCGAATATTCACTTTCTAGAGGAGTTAATATAAATGCTTGGTGCGATGCTTTAAAATAGACTCAATCCATTTAGCTTTTAGGAAATTTATACAGGTTTATTTTTTCTTTTTTAGAGTAAATAAAAAAGGAAAAAGAAAAAGTAGAAAAACCTAAAAGCTATTTGGTTTGAGTATAACAAAAGACTGATAAATAAAATTTACAGCCTTTTGTTAATGAACATCGTAACGCAGATAGTAAATAAATATTTTACTACTCTTTAATTATTACTCTCATTATTTTTTCGCTTTCAGAAGTAGCATCACCCATAACTTCATCAATTAATTTGCTCATCATTTTTGCCATCATACCAGAATTCATCCTAGAAATATATGTTTTACCATCTGCTTTTTCATATATTGCAATTCTGCAAGGCATCATTGAAGCAACAATTCTATCGTCGTTTGTTTCTAAAATTCTTTTTGCTAAATTAGGATGACAAAACTCAAAAACTTTAACTGGTAAAACCTCATAACCATGTTTCGTCATAGATTTTTGCAAATCATGAACCTTTATTATACTCCATTCGTTATCTTTAATAGACTGTTCAAATTTTTGAGTAGTCTCTTCAAAACCAAATTTCGATTCATTCTCTAATAGCATTAAACCTGGTGCCATTGTATAAACCATTGTAAATGCAATTAGCATTCCTGCTACTGCTCCTGTTAATCCAATAATAATTGATTTCTTCATTCTTACTTGTTTTAAATTTAATTAAATTGTTAGTGTTATAATTTGTTACTACACATTATTGCTACTATTTATATTTGCTATTAGCATATAATGACATCGGCAAATATAATTTTTTTTTATTGAAATAAATTAATATATTACATTTTTAAAAATGTTGTATGACATATTAAATTATTTAAAAAAATGAAATTAGAAGAAGGAGTAATAGATTTAGTTTGTGAAATAAAGAAAAAATGTATTGAAAATGATTCTAGATTTATATCTAATTTAAACATCTCTGATTCAGAGTATAATTTTATTAAAGCATTAATTGCTTGTAAAAAAATGAATAGTAAGTCTATTGCAAATAAAATGAATTTATCGCCATCAAGAGTAAGCCGAATAATTGATAAAATGGTAAAAGGTGGATATTTGAATAGAAAAAGCTCTGAAGAAGATAGGCGAAACATTAATATAAGCCTTACAAGCAAAGGAGATAATCTATTAGAAGAAGTTATAAAATTCAGGAAAATTTGTGAAATGAAAATAATATCATCACTAACTAATATAGAATTTGATATGGTTAAGAGTGTATTAAATAAAATAATTAATAGCCTCTAAACTTAATAATTATTTCCTATACTCAATCCATTTAGCTTTTAGGGAATTTATACAGGTTTATTTTTTCTTTTTTAGAGTAAATAAAAAAGGAAAAAGAAAAAGTAGAAAAACCGAAAAGCTATTTGGTTTGAGTAGATTAATATTTTAATTAACATATTTACTACCTTAGCAAAAAAATATTATGTCTATAAATATTGTTGAAGTAAAAACAAAAGCTGAAGCAAAAAAATTTGTAAATTTTCAGTTTGAACTATATAAGAACTCACCAATGTGGGTTCCACCAATTAAAGCTGACGAAATAAAAGCTTTAGATAAACAGCATAATCCTGCATTTGATTTTTGCGATGCTCATTTTTTTTTAGCGTACAAAAATAATAAAATTGTTGGTCGTATTGGTACAATAATTAATCACGATTACAATAAAAAAGTTGGCGAAAAACTTGGGCGTTTTAATCGTATTGAGTTTATCAATGACAAAGAAGTTAGTAAAGCCTTAATTGATAAAGCTGTTGAGCTTTTTAAGAAAAATGCTATTGAAAAAATACATGGTCCACTCGGATTTACAAACCTTGATACTCAAGGAATGCTAATCGAAGGATTCGAATATTTGCCTTCTGTAGCTTCGGTTTATCATTTGCCTTATTACAAAGAACATATTGAAGCATTGGGATTCGAAAAAGAAAACGATTGGGTTGAATTCCGCCTTACTGTTGGAGAACATGCACAAAAAAAAGCATCACGTGGAGCCGCACTTATAACAAAACGCTATGGGTTTGATGTTGTCCAATTTAAAGATAAAAATGGACTTATGGAATATGGTCAAGAGGTTTTTAATGTATTAAACGATGCTTTTGATGAACTTCCATATATGAATAAATTTAATGATAAAATGATTAAATTGTATTCAGATAAATATTTTAAAATACTTAATCCGAAATATGTACGTGTAGTAAAAAAAGATGATGAATTAGTCGGCTTTGTAGTAGGAACTCCTTCACTCTCTGAGGCAATGCAAAAAGCAAAAGGCAAACTATTTCCTTTTGGATTCCTTCATATTTTAAAAGCTATGAAAAACCCTACAGTTATCGATTTCTTTTTAACAGGTGTAAAACACGAATACCAGAGTAAAGGCGTTGCTGTAATATTATTTGCCGAGTTACAAGAAGAAATGCTGAATGCAGGCATAAACACAATTGAAACCACAGGTATTTTCGAAACAAACCAAAATGTAATTTCTAATTGGAAAAATTACGAGCATATTCAGCACAAACGCCGTAGGTGTTTTGTAAAAAATATTTAATACTTACATACTATGAAAAAGATATATTTTATTTTAATTATAGCTGTATTTCAGCTAACTATTGTTTCTTGTAAAAAGGATGAAGAAACTATTGATGAAACACAAACACCTACAGTAAAAGAAACTGTACTATTGCCTAACGAAGTATTTCAAAAACAAGGTACTGCAACATTTTCTTTTAAAGAAGTAGAAGGTAAAATTATACTTCTTGACTTTTGGGCAACATGGTGTGGACCATGTAGAACTCAACATTACGATGTAGTTCGTTTAGATTCTGCAATTAACAATTCAAATTTTCAGGTTATTAATATTAGTATTAATAAAAAAAAATCTGATTGGGAAACATTTATAAATAATAATTATTGGGAAGGTATTAATATCTATATTGGAGAAAATAATAAAAATCCTCTTTACGTATACGTTGATTCAAGAAATGATAATAATGGACTTACTTATATTCCACAATATTTCCTTATTGACAAAGACTTAAACGCTCTAAAAGTTGAAATTGATGATAGCACATTACAAACAAAAATTGAAGAATTATTGAATAAATAAAAAAGATGCAATCAACGCTAAAAAATAAATTATACGATATAATTTTTGAAGCCGATACGCCAATTGGTAAAGCTTTTGATATTATATTACTAATAATTATTTTACTAAGTATTTTATTAGTGATGTTAGAAAGTGTAGCATCAATAAATAAAGAATACGGAACAGCTTTACGAATTGCAGAATGGATAATTACAATAGTATTTTCTCTCGAATATATTACTCGTTTATATGTAGTAAAACAGCCTATTAAGTACGTTTTTAGTTTCTTTGGTATTATTGATTTACTTTCTATTTTACCTTCATATATTGCTTTATTTATTACTGGTGGAGTTCATGGGCTTGCTGTTATTAGGGCTTTACGTTTATTACGAATTTTCCGAATTTTAAAACTTTCTAGATACACAAACGAAGGAAAAATACTTATTGAAGCACTTAAAGAAAGCCGTCAAAAACTTAGTGTTTTCTTATTTGGGGTACTTACAATTGTTATTATTGTTGGTGCTGTAATGTATATTATTGAAGGTCCCGAGCATGGCTTTACAAGTATTCCTGAAAGTATTTATTGGGCAATTGTAACTATAACTACTGTTGGTTATGGCGATATTTTTCCACAAACCGATATTGGTAAATTTATTTCGAGTATGCTAATGATAATGGGTTATGCAATTATTGCAATTCCAACAGGAATAGTAACAGTTAATTTAAAACAGAAAAAAGAAATAACTACACAAGTTTGCCCTTATTGTCTTAAAGAGGGACACGATAAAGACGCAATTTATTGTAAATACTGTGGAAAAGAATTAAATGAATAGAGCTACTCTATTGTAATGAAGTTGTTTTAGCTTTCTTATTAATACCATAACGTAGCGAAAATACGTGAGAATATAGAGCTATTGATTGGTCGCCAATATCAGTAAAAGCATAATCGATAGCAAAACGCTTAAATTTAATTCCTAAACCTAAATTAGGCTGAAATGTAAAATCTTTTGAACCATCAATATTTGGAATTTGTTGAAAATTACCTACACCTAATCTAAAATAAATTAAATTGTTATAAATAAATTCTGCACCAAAATGAGGGTCAATAGAAAAAGGATCAGACTTAATAAGTACATTTCTCATGCCATCAGTAGTAATATCAATATCTAACTCAGCAATAGCCGAAAACCTTTTATAAATATGAAATTTACGTGCAGTACCAAGCAAAATTTTAGGAGTTGTAACTTCTAATGAGTTTTCAGGTATTTCGTTACCTGTAGCATTAAAAGTTTCTTCAAATTCTTCGGTATTATAAGTCCAAGCATTAAATGTTGAAGTAACATCACGTAAGTTAGCTCCAAAAATCCATTTACCATATACATATTTAGCACTTACATCAAGCCCAAAACCCCATGCAGATGCAAATTCGCCTACTATTCTACGAATAATTTTAACATTTCCACCAACAGTTAAACCTTCAATCTTTGTTTTTTGTGCATAAGATATTAAAAAAGCATAATCAACAACCGAAAAACTGGTAATTCTATCGTAACGAATATTTCCATTATTATCTACTAAATCCAGTGTATTTGGTATATCATCAACACCAAAACGGATAACCGAGAAACCTAAAGCATTTTTATCACTAAGTTTTATTGCTCCAGCTAAATAATCATACTTCGCAATACCAGCAAAATATTCAGAGTGCATTAATCCAATTTGCATATCTTCTTCAATATCTAAAATACCCGCAGTATTCCAATAACCAGAAGTAACATCATCAGATGAAGCTATAACAGAATTACTCATACCTAAACCTCTTGCTCCAATACCAAGCGATAAAAATTCGTTACTATATTTTGGAGCCTGTGCTGCAACAATATTAGCAACAAACACAAGTAATATTAATATGTATTTACTTTTTATCATTAGTTTTATACAAACAGTGCTAAATTAAACAAAATATTTAACATTCGTAAAATCTCTTATAATTATAACAATCAGGTTCTTATATTAAATAACGATTAGTTTATTATAAAAAATAAGTTTATTTACTGAATTATTTAACTTACTTTTATAAAATATATTGTTAAAAATGAAAAAAATAAATTCACCTATACGGTTTATTCCAAATTTTGTAACATCGTTAAATTTATTCGCAGGTGCCCTATCAATAGTGCTTGCATTTGAAGGTTTTCCTTTATATTCAGCCTATTTAATATTTATTGCAGCAATACTTGATTTTTTAGATGGGTTTTTAGCTCGTGCATTAAATGCATACTCCGATATGGGAAAAGAATTAGATTCTCTTGCCGACTTAATTAGCTTTGGAATGGCTCCTGCTGCTATAGTATTTAATTTAATGAAATCAACTTTCTTTATAAATAAAGATATATGTGATGTTGACCCATTGCCAGAGATAAATATTTTAATATTTTTAGCTATAACATTACTAATTCCTGTTTTTTCAGGATTACGTTTAGCAAAATTCAATGTTGATACTAGACAAACATCAGAATTTATTGGATTACCTACGCCTGCAAATGCAATTTTTTGGGCATCATTACCTATTATTGCATTAAAAAGTCCAATGTATTTAAATAATATAATTGGTAAAATAGATTATGTTCCTTATGCTTTAGCAGGAGGTGTTATTTTTACGTCCTTACTTTTAGTATCAGAACTTCCAATGTTTTCTTTAAAATTTAAATCTTTTAAAATTAAAGATAATTTAGTTAAATTTGTATTCTTATTATTATCGTTAGCTTTATTAATTTACGATGGTTTTAAAAGCATTCCAACAATTATTATATTATATATAGTAATTTCTGTATTTTTGTGGATATTTAAAAAGTTTAAAAACTAAAATATAATTCAAATGAAATTTAATGCTGATATTAATGTAATGCCTCTTAAAGCATTACTCGACCCTCAAGGCAAAGCTGTAACTGCAAGCATGCACAATATAGGGTACAAAACTGTTGAAAACCTAAGAATTGGAAAACATATTACATTGCAAATTGAAGCTGATAACAAAGAAGCTGCAGAAGCTAAAATAGAAGAGGCTTGTAAAACAATTCTATCTAATCAGGTTATGGAATTTTACGAATATACTTTAACCGAAATATAATTTTTTAAACCTGAAATTCGCAAGTCAGAGTTTCACTCTACTAGTTTATAAATTGTTAAATATTAATCAGTTTCATTTTAATTTAAATGATGAAGCTTTGATTATTAGTATTTTAAAACTAAGCCTGCGGATATAGGATTTATACGAATTTTTTTTATTTAAAAAGTTTGTAAGTAATTATACTCAATTCATTTAATTTTTCGGGAATTTATACGGATTTATTTTTTTCTTTTTTAGAGGTTAAAATTTTAAGCATAGCTTGTTACGCTTACAAATTTAAACGAATTAAAACTGAAAAAGAAAAAGCCCGAAAAGCTATGTAGTTTGAGTATATAAACACTCCTTACAAACTTTTTTAGTTTATTATAATATGAAAATTGTTGAATTAGTACCATTAATAAATAATAAATACATTACATTACCTATTGGTTTAATGCTAATTTATGCTGGTATTTATTCAGGCTTTTCTAGCAATAATTTTGAATCAACAAATATTATTTACATAATTTTTGGAGTTTTACCAGTAATACTAAGTTTTGAAAAAGAACTTTTTGGAGTTTTACGCTATGTAAAATATTCTGATAATAAAATAATTTATAAACGAACACCAATATCAGCAAAGCAAATAATTAATGTAGACGATATTGTGGAAATTAAATTCTACGGTTCAAAAATATATATAAGCTCAAATAATAAAATAATAATTGTAATAAATCTCGATTTAATTAAAATGAAATCGAGATTAGAATTAAGAGATTTTTTTGTAGCTAACTTTAAAGAAAAGCTAGTGTTTGAAGAGCAGGATAATGTTTTTGTTGAGCATTACGAACGTAAATTAAAGAAAATAGAAGAAAAACAAAAATTAAAAAATGACAAATAATTCTCCAATAGGTATATTCGATTCGGGTGTTGGTGGAATTTCGGTATGGAAAGAAATTGTAGATCTTTTACCAAACGAAAATATAATATATTTTGCCGATAGCTATAATTGCCCTTATGGACCAAAAACTGATAAGGAGATAATAGATTTATCGAGAAAAATAGTTGATTTTTTAATTAGTAAAAATTGTAAAATAATTGTTGTTGCCTGTAATACAGCTACAGCTGCTGCAATATCTATTTTAAGAAAAGAGTATTCAATACCATTTGTTGGTTTAGAACCTGCCGTAAAACCTGCGGCATTAAACTCAAAAACAAATAAAATTGGCATTCTTGCAACTGAGGGTACTTTGCGTGGTAATCATTTTAAACGAACATCAAAAACTTATGCAAAAAATACAGAGGTACATGTACAAGTTGGCTATGGTTTGGTTGAACTTGTAGAAAATAATGATGTAAACTCAATAAATACTATTAAAATAGTTGAAAAATGTATTCAAGCTTTAATTGATAAAAATATCGACCAACTTGTTTTGGGTTGCACTCATTATCCATTTTTATGTGATGCAATAAAAAAAGTTTCTGGTTCGCACAATATAAATATTATTAACCCAGCTCCTGCTGTTGCCTCTCGTACTTTTAATTTACTTAAAAACAAACGTAAAAATGATAAAAATAATTTCTACCATTTTTACAGTTCAGGTAATATTAATCAGTTAGAAAATACTGTAAAATTAATTAACAATATTGATACTACTAATTTTATATTTATTTCATTAAAAAATTAAAGTCATCAGAATTAGAAAGCTCTTTTGGCTCTTCTCCGTATTTAAAAATACGACAATTTCTTTCTCCAATAAGGAATAGATTGTCATTTTCGTACAATAACATTGTACCCTCACGTAACCCAGCAACATACATTTCCTTGTTTACTTCAAGAAATTCCATAATCCTATCTTCACGAGTTTCGCCACCATGCCCCTCAGGATTTGCGTCAAGATAATGTGGATTTATTTGAAACGGTATTAAACCTGTTACATCAAATCCTTTTGGATCCATAATTGGCATATCGTTAGTAGTTTTTATACTTGGACATGCTACATTTGAACCTGCACTCCACCCAATATAAGGTAAACCATTTTGAACAGCATCTTTTATTGCAGAAATTAAATTATTATCATGTAGCATACGTGTTAATTGCCAAGTGTTTCCTCCTCCAATAACAATTGCTTCAGCATTTTTTATTGCCTCTACAGGGTCATCAAATTTATGAATAGAAATAATATCGTGTCCTATTTCCTTAAATCTGCTTTTTACTTTTTCCTCGTAATCATCAAAAGAAAATGTAACTCCTGCATAAGGTATAAACAATGCTTTTATCGGTTTTTCACCTAAAAATTCTTTTATATTATTTTTAGGATAGTCTAAATATTCCTCACCAGCATTTGTTGAGTTGCTTATTAATAGTAATCTCATAATATTTATTTTTTTTATAAAAATACTAAATAAAAAAAGGATATTAAAACTTACTGATGAATAAAATATTATTTTTATTAAGCCTTAAATAGGGTCTGCTGAAAAGCTCTGAGGTGTATTAGATTTTTATTTTCTGAAATGCAGATGTATATACATACCTCAAATTGAAGAAGATAAAAATATGATGTGCCTCAGAGCAAGCATAAAACTATGATT
>Ga0256827_10002811_pt1 | contig 11123 bp, 5 predicted proteins | sample CV84metaG_FD_185977 | JGI IMG/M metagenome (GOLD analysis project Ga0256827, IMG submission 185977) | Hydrothermal vent microbial communities from East Pacific Rise, Pacific Ocean - CV84 | ecosystem: Environmental > Aquatic > Marine > Hydrothermal vents | place: Pacific Ocean: East Pacific Rise...
CCCATCGGAATGAAATTTTAGAGTAAGACTCCCTCCACTAGCCGTAATTAAACTTGGAGAATTGGTATAGGTATAATTTCCTATTTCTGAAGCATTAACATTAAGGCCATCATAAATCCAAAGTGTATCGTAAGTATTTTCCAATTCAAATTCTAAAAAATTCAACGTTAAGCCTACAGCATTATCTGGAGCAATAGTAAAAGTATAATCTTCGTTGTTGTAATAATTATGATTGGCTCCTCCCATATCGTAAATGGTATCAGAACATGCCACAATTCGACAATCACTTAGTTTTTCCTCAATAGCATCCCAAAGTTCCGTATAACCATTATCGTAACCCAAAGCCCAAATTCCAATCCCAGCAAGATCTCGGTAATACACCATATCGTATCGTATTTTTAAACTTCCTTCATCATCGGAAAAACACTGGTTCCACTCAGTATCATAGTAAACATAATAAGGTGTTTTGCTATTATCATCCCAAAGTCGAGTACCATAATGCCCAGAAGAATTGGCTTTAACTGATTTATAAGTTATTGTGGTTCCATAAGCTGTAGTGTTGGATGGAATACTTGAATTCTCTGTTGGCCACTCTCGTCCATAATACGGAATACCCATTACTAATTTCTGACTTGGAGCACCTGCATGTGTATAAAATGAAATACTTTTCGACAAATTATAATCATAGCCATTATCAAAAGTATAAAGAGGAGAATGTGGTCCTGCTTGTGCACTTCCTGACCAATAATAATCGTAACCCATAATCATAAAATAATCGACATAAGATGACATGGCTCCAACTTCAAATGTCGAATTCCAATCAACTGCTGGCAAATCGATACTAACAATTGAGCCAGGCAAGGCCGTATGCATTTGCTGACTCAAATCTATCATGAAATTAGTAAGATTTGTTCTTTGTGCAGAAGGGACTGATTCAAAATCGATGTTAACACCTTGTGCCGAACGATCTCCAATAAGAGTAATTAAGTTGTCGATAAGGTGCTGTTTAGCCGTTGCACTTTCTAAAAAAGTAGCATGATTACTAAACATGGTTACGCACAAATGAACATTGGTTCCACTTGCCAAAGCATCGTCTACAACAGAAATCGTTTCAAACGAATGTGTTGTTGTTGCATCACCTGTAGCAGCATCTAACTCGTAAGAAAAATAACAAAAATCGGAAATCAGATTCCAATCGTAATTACTTTCAAAACCATTCTGCCAATACGGATGCCAGCCAAAAACCATTTTATTGAGTTGACATAAATTGGGATTTCTATTTTCATAAATCGTTTCTGTTCTATTAATCTGATAATATTCTTCAGCACTAATGCCTTGATTCTTATAGTATTCGCTTTGCTCTTGAAGAACAGATGAAAAATTCTGTGATTTTATACTTGTTGTAAATATTAATAGTATTCCTACTAGCAACAATATAGTTTTATTCATAATACAATCTTTTGAAGTAAAATAGGAAAGCTGTTACATTCAAAGGTAGTAAAACGAATCTTTATATACAAGTTCGTATTTATAAAGAAAACAATAATTGAACCCTAGAATTAATCTACCACCAATGAATATGCCCTTCTGAATCGTACGAAAAAATACGTTCTTCTTTTCTAGAATCTTTTTCTACTAGCCAATAAAGTGCATTAGAAGGAACTTTCGAAAAATGTAAGCCTCGATTTTGTTGAGAAAGAACAGTATCAATAACTATCCATTCTTTGTCCCAATATTGAAGAATATACGCTGTACTATCTTTAAAACTAGCTTTTTCTATTTCATCTGTAGTTTTAACGATAGTTCGTTTTGTAGTCGAATACAATGTTAAATCCACCAGTTTATTGGTATCGGGAGTAAAAAAAGTCTTATTTGAATTATTATCTAATAAAAAAGGTTTATTGGCTTCTATTAATTCTCCCCCTTTATAATAAGTAGGAAGATAAACAATATCCTTTCCCATATCTGTAAAACTAGCTGTTTTATTTTCAATCTTTCCCCAATGAATAGCTTTCCAATCGCCCGAATTAAACACTGCTAAATATGCAAAACTTACACTATCGGGTTGTTCTTCCTTTAATTCTACCTCAACATCTGTAGGCTCAATATAATCTGTTGTAACATCTTTATAATAAGCCGATGCTAACCAACCAGGCAAAAGTTCATAATTGGGAGCTATTTCTGCCAAAGAATGCTTCTGTTTCGAAAAAGTCTTACGGTAAACTTTAGCTTTTTTATTGTTTAACTGATAAACATAAGGATCGTCCAAACCTCCCATAAAAATAACCACATTTTTATCTTTATCGAGAGTAGCATTCCATGCATGATTGTTACCCGTATTTGGCCAAGCTGGTGTATAATCTCCCATTACAGGGATACCTTGTGAGCGCATAGCATATATTGCTAAATTAGTCATATCCTCGCAGCGACCTCGCTTATATTTAAACATCTCGCTTAATCCCAAATCGGTGGGGTGACGATAAAATAAAGGGTCAAACTTATACCACGATTTTATTTCTTGATTAATTAATATTGCAGCTTCTATTGGATCGTTAGGATTCTTCATAGAATCTTTTAACCAAGTATACCTATCTACAAATTGAGAACGCCAATCTTCCACAGGTTCGTTACTTGAGCGATAAGGTAAAATATACTCACAAAACTCATCAAAACTCAGATTCCTTGCCCAAGGATTTTGCCAAGCCTTAAAAGCTAAATCTATATTATTGATTAAATAATCTGCTGATAAAAATTGAAGATCGAAAATAACGGTATCTCGCTTAAAATCTATAGTCCCAATCTTTGTTTCTAAAGAATCCCAAGCCTCTCGCATAATATCGTAACTAGGATAATCTAAAACTCTAAAATCAACATCTTGACCTGCTGTATCAACTATCTTTGCCTTATAGTAACAATGATCTTCCATATTTGCAATTAAGAAATACGCAGCTTCTAATTTGAGAGAATCATTTTTATAATGATTAATCACTTTTTGCAATTCTGTTTTATTCGTTTTTGCTGAATCCAAGGCTATCTGAACTTCACTAGGAAGAAATCCTCTATTCTGTTGACAAGAAAAAAGAATAAGTATAAAACTTAGAATTAACAGTGGTTTAGTCATGAGATATATTTTTTACAAAGGTATTAAATCAATATTTATAATAAATCTTCTTTGAATAAAAAAGACCTTGCAATTGCAAGGTCTTTAAAATATATTCTAAAAGAATTCCAATTACTCATGTACTTCTTCAGTTGCTTCTTCAGTTTTTTTCACTTCTCTTTCAACAAGAGTTGTGTCACCATTTTCAGCAATTACTGTATCAACCGTATATGTTACAGCTTCCTCAACAACTTGCTCTTCTACGGCCTCCTCTGTTGCATCTGACGACATATGAGCTTTAAGTTCTGCTCCTTCCATCTCACAATTTCTGTCAAACATTGCTTTAAGAATATCGTCAGAACCTTCTTGGTGTGCTCCAACATGAATAAACATCTTAGAATCTAAATGCAACTGAATATCATCAGGAACACTAATAGTATTAACACTATGCTCTACCTCTACTTTAACAGGCTCAGCTTCCTCTTCAGCACCAATTATATGCTCTTGTGCCCAATATGTTCCAATACCTGCAAAATAACCAATTAATGCAAGTAAAGACATTTTCTTCATATACCAAATAAAATCAATTTTCTCCATTCCCATTGCAGCAACACCAGCCGCAGAACCAATAATTAAGATAGAACCTCCAGTTCCAGCAGTAAATGCTAATAATTCCCAGAATACACCGTCTTGAGCAAATGCTCCAACGTGAGCGATCTCATACATTCCCATAGAACCAGCTACCAATGGTACGTTATCTACAATAGAAGAGAAGATACCAATTAACGTATCAATTACATAAATATTTTGTCCAGTAGCATTATCTAACCAGGCAGAAGTTAAAGCTAAATGTCCAGCGGATTGTAAAGATGCAACAGCGGTTAAAATTCCTAAGAAAAAGAATACTGTAGGTACATCTACTTTTTGTAAAATTTTAATAACAGATAATTCTCTTCTATCCTCAACAGGCTTGTTTCTGTGTATGATTTCTGTTAAAGTCCAAATTACACCTAAACCTAATAACATACCCATATATGGAGGTAAGTGAGTTGTTGTTTTAAATACAGGAACAAATAATAAGGCTCCAACTCCTACAAATAATAATAATTTTTTCTCACCATCAGAAGTTAAATCTTTGTGCCCTCCCGCAACATCAGGTCGGGTAATCATCCCTTTCATTGAAAATGAAAGAATAATTAATGGAACAACAATAGATATTAACGAAGGAAGGAAAACCATCATAATAATATTAGCCGCAGTTACCTGTCCACCAATCCAAAGCATAATAGTAGTAACATCACCAATAGGAGACCAAGCTCCTCCAGCGTTAGCAGCTAATACAACAATAGCAGCAAACATCCAACGTGTTTTCTTGTCTTCAATTAATTTTTTAAGTAAGGTAACCATTACAATAGTAGTAGTTAAGTTATCTAAAGCTGCAGACATAAAGAAGGTTAATAAACCTAAAATCCACATCAACTTAACCTTGTTAGTGGTTGTAATTTTGTCAGTAATTAATTTAAATCCCTGGTGGTGGTCAACAACTTCAACAATTGTCATTGCTCCCAATAGGAAGAATAAAATTTCTGAAATCTCGGTTAGGTGGTGTCCCAACTCATGCTTCACAAAGTGAGACGCAATTTCTTGTAAATTCTTTGGACCTAACTCAAGACCGTGAGTAATATGGTTCCATTCCATACTGTGTCCCAAACTTAAAATATCCACACTATTTAATGCGTAAACAGTCCAAGTTAAAACTCCAATTAACAAGGCAGATGCTGACTTGTCGATTTTTAGTGGGTGTTCTAGGGCTATCATAGTATACCCCAAAACAAAAATCACTACCATTAAAATAAACATAACTTATTGATTTTTAATTATTTAATTAATTTATTTGTTTTTTTATCCTGCAAATATAGATATGTTCATCTTTATAGATAGTCGATATTTTAATATTATTTAACATTTATACACAACGCCTATATAATCCTTTTAATAATTGCACATATTCACAAGAGATTTAAGCAGTTACGCTTCCAATATATTAAATTAGAATCAATATAAATTAGAGAATGTTAAAAAATGTTAAACTGTCCACTAACACTATTTGTAAAAATAATATCTTTTTAATTTATCTAATTTTGCAGGAGGAAAACACACAATGAAAGATTATATTTTTAAGCCAAAACTTTTTACTCTTTTTCGTGATGGGATTAGTAAAAAACAGGTCTCAAAGGATATTTTAGCAGGAATAGTTGTAGGGATAGTTGCTTTACCTTTAGCAATTGCCTTTGCTGTCGCCTCTGGGGTATCTCCTGAGAAAGGTCTAATAACAGCTATTGTAGCAGGATTTATTATTTCTTTACTGGGAGGGAGTAGAGTTCAAATTGGAGGTCCAACCGGTGCTTTTATCATTATTGTTTATGGAATAGTCGAACAATATGGAATTAATGGATTAATTATTTCAACTATTCTTGCAGGTGTTTTTCTTATTATATTTGGGTTGTTAAAATTAGGAGTTTTACTTAAATATTTTCCTCACCCCCTTATTGTAGGCTTTACAAGTGGTATTGCTTTAGTTATTTTTTCTACCCAAATAAAAGATGCTTTCGGCTTAGATATTCCTAGTTTACCTTCTAACTTTATTGATAAATGGGTCGTATATTCTGAACATTTTAATCAAATAAATATTATTGCATTTAGCCTTACTATTATTACAATTCTAATCACAATCTTTTCTAAGAAAATCACTAAAAAGATACCAGGCTCATTTATATCTATTATTTTGATTACAGCAATAGTTCAAATCTTTCATATTCCTGTTTCAACCATTGAGACCTTTTTTGGTGACATCCCCCAAAGCATTAGTTTTACTATTCCTCAAATTGAATTTAGCCAACTTTCGCATTATTTTGCTCCAGCTTTAACCATTGCCTTATTGGGAGGAATAGAATCTCTGTTATCGGCTGTTGTTTCTGATGGAATGATTTCTGGAAAGCACCGATCTAATACTGAATTAATAGCACAAGGTGTTGCAAATATTATTACACCTTTCTTCGGAGGTATTCCTGCTACAGGAGCTATTGCAAGAACGGCAACCAATGTAAAAAACGGAGGAAGAACTCCTATTTCAGGAATTACACATGCGGTGACACTCCTCCTTATAATGTTATTTTTAGGACAATGGGCCAAATTAATCCCAATGTCGTGTTTAGCAGGAATTTTAATTGTTGTGGCATATAATATGAGTGAGTGGCGTTCGTTTATCGCTATTCTAAAAGGTTCTTTTTTCGACATTATTGTTCTTTTATCAACCTTTTTTCTTACTGTTTTAGTTGACCTTACTGTTGCTATTGAAGTTGGGGTTGTTCTTTCTGCTATCCTTTTTATGAAAAGGATGTCAGATATTAGTGAGAAACGCATTAACAATATTGTTGATACCGATATTATTGACGATTATTCAAATTTACCTAAAGGCATTTCTATCTATGAAATAAGCGGCCCTCTATTTTTTGCTTCTGCCAAACGATATTCAGAATTGATAGAGGAGTTGGGAATAAAAAGTAAAGTCTTGATTATAAGAATGCGTCATGTTTCGTTTATCGATGATACAGGTTTACATAACTTAAAGGAAACTCTTAATATTTTACACAATCAAGGTGTTGTTGTTATTCTTTCGGGTGTAAACAATGACATTATTGTCGATTTTGATAAGAATAGGATAACAAGTGTATTAGACGACTTTTTTATATGCGATTCTTTCGATAAGGCCTTAGAGAAAGGGAAAGAATTAATTATCAACTAAGCAAAATTACAATGTTTCAATTCACGAAAGATGAAAAAGATACATAAAAAATTAAATCAATTATCTGCCACTGCAATTTGTGGAAATGATATTAGCTCCTCAGTTTTATATGTCTCTGCTTTAGCTATTGCTTTTGCAGGACAGTATGCTTGGATAACACTACTCATTGTTTCTTTTATTTTATTTCTCTTCAGAAAAATCTACGGAGAAGTGGTTGGAGCTTTACCTCTAAATGGAGGTGCCTACAACGCTTTGTTAAATACAACAAGTAAATTTACAGCATCTTTTGCAGCTACCCTAACATTGTTATCATATATGGCTACTGCTGTGATTTCTGCTAATGAAGCTATTCACTACTTACATCATATTTTCCCTATGATGCCAATAATAATCACAACAATTGTTTTGCTTGGAATTTTTGCTGTTTTGGCAATAATAGGAATCTCGGAATCCGCTAAAGTTGCAATTGGAATATTTATTTTTCATTTAAGTTCATTAGTTATTTTAAGTGGTTTTATTATTTATTTCCTTATTAATACAGGAGTAGGTACTTTTTTAAGCAATTGGAATTTACCCCTTTCTGGAAATGGCTCTATTTCTAAGGCCATATTTTTAGGATTTGCGGCTTCTATGCTTGGGGTTTCTGGTTTTGAAAGCTCTGCAAATTTTATTGAAGAGCAAAAGAAAGGCGTTTTCCCAAAAACACTAAGAAATATGTGGGGAATAGTAAGTATTATTAATCCCTTAATGGCCATTTTTGCATTAGCTTTATTTGCTATTCCACTTCTTCAATCCGATGTTTATCAAAATACCTTATTAATCGAAATGGGTAAACATGTTGGAGGAGAACCTATTGCCATCTTAATTGCAATTGACGCATTTCTTGTTTTAAGCGGAGCTGTTCTTACAAGTTTTGTTGGAGTTACAGGATTGCTAGAAAGAATGACATTAGATAGAATAATGCCCTCTTTTTTTCTTAAAAAGAATAAACAAGGGAGTTCTTACCGAATTATCATTATGTTTTTTCTGTTATCAGTTTCAGTTCTACTAATTACAAAAGGCAATGTTAAATTATTAGCTGGTGTATATACTATTTCCTTTTTATCTGTGATGGCTCTATTTGGTATTGGCAATATTCTTCTTAAAATAAAAAGAAGCCAACTTCCCAGACCAGAGAAAGCATCTTGGATGACCGTAATTATTGCTATATCAGGTGTTATTTTAGCATTAATTGGAAACCTAATAATGCCTTCTAAAGAGAATCTACCTAGTAATCTAACCGTATTTTTGTTTTATTTTATTCCTTCTATCCTTTTTATTACGATAATGCTAAACAGGACATTACTTTTAAAATTAGGATTAAAAGCTTTAAATGAGTCTTTTAACCCTATTAGAAAACATATTACACAAATAGACAAACATATTCATAAAACAATAGATACTATAAATTCGCAAAGTTTTGTGTTCTTTACAAAAGGAGATAGCATTTCAAATCTTAATAAGGTTATGCTATATATATCAGAGAATGAACATGCTAAGAAGCTTAAAATAGTTATTCTTGAAAATGAATATAATAAAGTTCCTGAAAAGCTAGGAGAGGAAATTGATTTTCTCGGAAGAGAATATCCTGAAATTAACATCGATTTTGTAGTAGAGGAAGGTATTTTTTCACCAAAAAAGATTAAGGAATTATCAAAAAAATGGAATATTCCCATTAACTTTATGTTTATAGGTTCTCCTACCAATAAATTCCCTTTTAAGATTGAAGAATTAGGTGGAGTTCGATTAATTATATAACAAACTGTGTTACTTAAACTATTTTTGAAAGAATAGCTTTTCTATACCAAAGTGTCATCCAGAAACCACGAGAAAACATAAATAAACTAAAGGCTAACCAAAGTGCGTGATTGCCATAGTTGGGAAGTAAAAGATAGTAAATAGGTAAAAAGATAACAAAACCAGAAATAAGCATGGTGTCTCGGATTTCTTTTACTGCCGTAGCTCCTGTATAAACACCATCCCAAAGAAAGGATGCAAAAGTTAATATTGGTATTATTCCAATCCAAATTAAGTATTGATGACTTAATTCAATAATTTGAATATCGTTAGTCAATAAACTTAAAATAAAATCGGGTACTGAAATATACAACAGAGTAAAAGGTAAACTAATAAGTAATCCCCACAAAAAAGTAATTTTAACAGAACTTTTTAAGTTTTGTAAATTTTGTTCACCGATATATCGTCCAGTTAAGGCTTCAGAAGCATAGGCAAAACCATCCATAAAAAAAGAATAAAACATAAAGAATTGTAGTAACAGAGAATTAACAGCCAAAATATCGGTACTAATTTTTGCAGATGAAGCTGTAAAAAACGACAAAACAAAAATCAAAGTCAAAGAACGAATAAATAAATCTCTATTTAAAGATAATAGCTCCAGAATCTTTTGTTTTTGCAAGCTCAATTTTATCTGTAATTTTTTAAGATATTCTTTGTAATACACAAACATAAAAACAACAGCTAAAAGCAAACTTAGATATTGAGCGATAAGTGTTCCCCAAGCCACACCTTCGGATCGCATTCCTATAACAAAAACAAAAAAATAGTTTAAACCAATATTAAAGACATTACCCAAAACAGCAATATACATTGGAATTTTAGCATTCTGCATTCCAATAAACCAGCCGTTAAAAACATAGATTAACAAAGTTGCTGGTGCGGCCCAAATGCGAACTTTAAAATAGTCAAGGGCAAAAGATTCAACCAAAGGATCGCCTTCGAGAATCGAAAAAGCAATCCATTCTATCGGCTTTTGGAAAAAGATAATTACACTCGCTAAAACCAAAGCTAAAAAAGAAGCTCTAGTAAATATATTCTGAATTTCTTGTTTGTCTTTTTTTCCGTAAGCCTGAGCTGTAAGTCCTGCCGAACTGGCTCGAAGAAAGCTTAGAGTCATGTAAATAAACGAGAAAATCATTCCTCCAATAGCAATTGCTCCAATTTGATGCGATGCATCGCTAATATGTCCAACCACAGCAATATCTGCCATACCCAACAAAGGAACAGTTACATTGCTAATAATATTAGGGATTGCTAATTTTAAAACACGCTTATTCAAAAGGTTCTATTGTTTTTAAATTTCAAGCAGCAAAGATATAAGAAAAAAATTGAGGTAATAATTAAGATTCTTTTCAATTACACATTGTTAATTGCCCATTATACATTATTAATTATTCTCACTACCACTCTCCTATTTTTATCTTGCAAACGTTCTTCATTGGAAAGCATTTGAGCAGATCCATAACCTTTAGTTTGGATACGTTCACAGGCAATACCCTCGCTTACAATATATGCTTTCACTGAATTAGCTCTTTCTTGTGACAATTTTAGATTATAATCGGCTTTACCCTTATTATCGGTATGCCCTTCAATCATTATTTTCACTTTAGGATTAGCTTTCAAATAATCGACAAACAAATCTAGCTCCTTAGTCGAACGCTCTCTTAATGTCGATTTATCGAAATCGAATTGAATATTCTTTAACTCAAATTGTTTGTCCTTTTTAATAGGTTCTAGAAAAATCTTTTGCTCAATTGTTTTTAAACTATCTTCAGAAACAGAATCGATTAAGGCTGAATAATAAAGATAACCATCGGCATAAGCCGAAATAGAATATTGCTCTTCAGCTTTCAAACTAAGAGTTATTTCGCCATTCTTCGAGAGGATTTTCTGTTTAATAATACTATCCTTAGAATCAGTAATGGTATAAAATACCTCTAGTGTTTTTTTCGTATCTGCAGCCAAAACTATGGACCTATAAAAAGCTGTTCTTTTCGGGCGAGCTTTCTCGTATAAATTAAACTGATAAATATCTTCCTTTCCATACCCTCCTGCTCGACTACTTGTAAAATATGCAATGCTCCCATCAGCAGAAACAAACAGCGAGTTATCCGACTTAGAAGAATTAATGGGATATCCCAGATTTTGTGGATCCGACCATGTATTATCTGTTAATCTTCGACATAAAAAAATATCTTTTTCGCCCATACCTGGCCAACCATCAGATGCAAAATAAAGGGTTTGATTATCGAAATGAATAAAAGGTGACATTTCATCATATTTGGTATTTATTATTACACCTAAATTGTAAGGTTTTCCGAACACACCTTCGCCCAAAACATCGACAGCCCAAATATCTCTACCGCCAACTCCTCCATCTCT
>Ga0256827_10002812_pt1 | contig 11118 bp, 7 predicted proteins | sample CV84metaG_FD_185977 | JGI IMG/M metagenome (GOLD analysis project Ga0256827, IMG submission 185977) | Hydrothermal vent microbial communities from East Pacific Rise, Pacific Ocean - CV84 | ecosystem: Environmental > Aquatic > Marine > Hydrothermal vents | place: Pacific Ocean: East Pacific Rise...
CTTATAGTAAAATAGTTGGTGGAGAGTTAGAAGCAAAACTTCATAATGATGATTTACAAGTTAATACAAAAGCTATAAATACACTTGAATTACTACATAAGCTTATCTATCCTGAGATATTTAATGCATCTTTAAATGCTAAACTGAACTATAATTTAGCTTCTAAAAAAGGTGAGATGATTGGAGATTTAGTAGATGGTACATTTACAAGAAATAGTGTTTTTGACTTAACAAAACAATATGCCCATATAGATATGTATAAAGAATCTTTTAAAGGTAATGTAAAAGCTGATATAAACAAAGAAAAGATCATAGCATCTCTTGATTTAGTAAGTAAAACATCATCTATAAAAACACAAAACACAAAATTAGATACAAAACGAAATACGATAAATTCTACTATAGCTATAGATGCAAATCATAATCTAGTAACTGTAAAATTAAGTGGCGAAACAAATAAACCAAATGTAAAGATAGAAGCAGATGAACTTCTAAAAGCAAAAGCAAAAAAAGCTATTATAAAAAAACTAGGTGATAGATTTGGTGAAGATGTTGGAAACTTACTAAATAGCTTTTTTTAAGTTAACTCACAAAGAAGTTCACTATAACAACTAGGTCTTCTATCTCTTAAAAGTCCCCAATACTCTCTTTGATTTGCATTTTCTTGTAAATCAAAGTCAGCATAAATAATCTCTTCTTTATCTCTTGAGGCTTCAGCTATTTTTGCACCTGTATAGTCTGTTATAAAAGATGAACCATAAAAAGTAAGTTCGCAACTCTCCCCTACTTCTAGCCCTATTCTGTTTGCTACTACAACTGGGACTGTGTTTGTCGCTGAGTGACCCATCTGTACCCGTTGCCAATGCTCTTTTGAATCAAGCCCAATTTCTGGTTCACTACCAATAGCTGTCGGATAAAAAATAATCTCTGCACCTTTTAGGGTTAAAGCTCTAGCAGTTTCACAAAACCATTGATCCCAACAGATGCCAACACCTATCTTTGCATAGGTAGTATCGTAAACTTTAAACCCTGTATCTCCAGCTTTAAAGTAAAATTTTTCCTCATACCCTGCACCATCAGGTATATGAGTTTTACGGTAGTTATCCATAACTTTACCATCTGCATCTATAACTACAAGTGAGTTAAAATACTCACCTTTTGCTTTTTCAAAATAACTTACCAATAGCACAACTTCTAACTCTTTTGCTAAGTCTGAAAACTGTTTTATAAGTAAATTATCTTTAAGAGGCTTTGCCCATGAAAAATACTTTTTATCCATATCTTTACAAAAATAAAGCCCCTCAAAAAGTTCAGGTAAAAGTATGATTTTTGCACCATTTTTTGCACTATGTTTTACAAGAGTTATAGCCTTGTTTACATTTGAAGTTTTATCTTCACTCATGCTCATTTGGATTGCAGATACTTTTACCATGATTTACTAACCTCTAGCTGTTACTTCTAGTAAGTGGTAACCAAACTGAGTTTGAACAGGTCCATAAAGAACACCAACATCACCACTAAAAACAACTTTATCAAATTCAGGAACCATTTGCCCTGGTCCAAACTGACCTAAATCACCACCAGAAGCACCTGATGGACACTCTGAGTTTGCTTTTGCAGCATCTTCAAAACTTTTACCGTTTTCAATCTCTGTTTTTAATTCATTACACTTTTCTTCACTATTTACTAAAATATGTCTAGCTGTTGCCCATGCCATTGTCATGTCCTTAATTTTATTTTCGGTATTTTACACAAAAAATCTTAACTTGTAACAATATAAATAGCAATCTTTTTAAACTTTACCACACACTATTTTAAATATACTTTTATCTCCAACACGACTATAAATCAAATCACCACCAAAACTTTTTTTCATAATATCTTTACTCATATAAAGACCTAAACCTGTACCTTTACCTTGTTCTTTTGTTGTAAAGTATGGGTTAAATATCTTTTCTGCTATATCTTTTGGTATTCCACCTGCATTGTCTTCTATTGTTATTATTGGCATATTGTCTTTTGAGTCTATTTTTATATCTATATATTTATCTTCTATCTCCAAGCCTTCAAAAGCATCTCTAGAATTTGATAAAATATTGATAACCACTTGCTCAAATAAATCCTCATGACCTTCAATAGCTATATTTTCATCTATTACTTCTACATTTACTTTTATATTATGATTTTTTAGTTGTGTTCCCATAATAGACATAATAGAATCAACTGCTTCTTTAAAGTTAAATATTTTTGATTCTTTAGATGGTTTTACAAAATTCATAAATGTATCTATTGTATCTGACATCTTTTGACATTGGTTTTGAATAAATCCACTATCTTCTTGCATTTTAGAATCTTCTAGCATACCCATGCTAGATAGAAGCGATAGGTTTATACTTGATGCTGTTATGGCATTGAGTGGTTGTCTCCATTGGTGGGCTATCATACTTATCATCTCTCCCATCTGTGCAAGGCGAGATTGTTGTTGAAGCATCTCACTTTTTTGCTTGGTTTCTTCTACTGCTTTTTTGATTCTTATCTCTAAATTACTATTTATATCTTCTAGCTCTTTTGTTTTTTCTTTTACTTTCTCATCAAGATTTTTAATATGATCTTCAACTGTTGAAGACATTTGATTAAAACTGAGTGCAAGAGTGCCAATCTCATCTTTTGATTTTACAGATACTTTAGCAAGATAGTTACCTTTTTCAAAATCTTTAATCCCAACAACTAAATATTTAAGTGGATTAAAAAGTTTATTTACAAAAATAATATTTAAGATAATTATTAACATCAACCCTAAAATACTATAAAAAATAATATTTTGTTTAACATGATTTGAAGTCTCTTTAAACTCATCAAGATAAGCAGATGCTCCTATATACCACTGAAGATTTGGCTCATACTCTACCCAAGAAATTTTATCGTAAATAAAATGCTCTTTATCTGATGGTTTATTCCACTTATATTTAAGAGAAGTACTTGTTTTCTCTGCATTTATTAACTCCTCATATATCTTATTGCCAGTTGATGGATTTGTATAGTTTTTAAATTCTTTTCCAATCATTTCTTTGTTTGGATGAATTATCATATCTCCTTGTTTATCAAACACATAAATATATCCTGTTTTACCAATAGTGCTATTTTTCATTACATACTTTAATCTTTTTATTAGATTATTTTTCTCTTTTTGTAGTTCATCTGCAATATCATCCAAATAAACTCCCGTACCAATGTAAAGTTTCCATGGTTTAAACAGCTTTGTATAGCTTAATTTTTCATATTCTTTATTTCCTGTTTTTGTCCACCAATACCTTAAAAAAGCTTCACCATTTTTTCTAGTTATTTCAACTATTTTTTGTATAGCATAGTTTCCTTTTGTATCTTTAAAATTAAACATATTTTTACCAATTATTTTTTTATTTCTATGAGCTAGTGTTGTATAGTTATCGTCAAATACAAAGACATAACCATTTTTTCCATATTTTATTTTACTTATTTGTTCACAAGCTAGTTTTTGGGCTTCTTCTTGAGAATATACACCTGTTTTGTATAGCTCATAATAATTTTGTAAGATATTTTCAACAACAGAAACTACACTTTTTAAAGTCTCTTTTTTATACTTTAGATTATCTTTTTCATAACGATTCATAAGCAATGCTACATTTTGTGTGATAGTATAAACTTTATCTAAAGTATTTTTAGCATTTTTAGTTTCAAGGGATAATATTGTTTTATCAGTAAGAGGGATAATACTATATGCAAATCCTGCAAATATAAATATTATTAATAGTATGTTTCCTATCGTAACTTTTGCACTTAATTTCATAATTTTCTCCATTATTTAATGTAATATATTACTATAATGTTTCTAAACTATCGCTTTTAACTAATAGGATATATAAATTTACACAAGAGAACTTAACTTGTAAAACTAGAAAATCAAGATAATTAAATATTTTTCAACTTAATTTGGTAAAATAGTAAATACACTTAATTAAAAAAGAGAAAAATGAATAATAAAGCAACTATTTTATATGTGGAAGATGAACAAAATATTAGAGATGGATTATCTCCTATTTTAAATTTTTTATCTGATGAGTTATATACTGCTGTTGATGGTGAAGATGGTTTAGACCAATATAAAAAGCATAAACCAGATATAGTTATCTCAGATATTAAGATGCCAAAGATGAATGGTATAGAGATGGTTAAAGCTATTAAAAGTATAAATAATAAACAGCATATTTTATTTACAACTGCTCATAGTGAGAGCAATTTTTTTATGGAAGCTATTGAATCTCATGTTGATGGTTATGTTTTAAAACCTATTGATTTAGATATACTTGAAGAACATATTGAAGCTATAACAGAACAGATAACTATAAAAAAGAAATTTGAAAAACAACAAACAATTATAGAAGAAATATCATCGCTTCAAGACAATTTACTTTTAGTAGTAGATAAATTTGAAAAAATAATCTTCTTAAACAATAAATGTTTGAAGTTTTTTAATATTAAAAATATTGATGAATTTAATAAAAAACACTCTTGCATCAGTTCATTATTTATGGATAACAATGAATCATCATTTTCAAATACTCCTGATTTAACTTCATTACTTAAAAAGATAGAAAGTTTAAAAGATAATGAAAGAATTGTTTCAATGTTAGATATGGATAGTTCTGAAACAAAAGAATTTTTAATATCTGTAAAAAAGATTATAGAAACATCACATACAATTTTAACTTTTTCAGAAATCACAAATATTGCTATAGAGAAAAATCTTTTTGAGCAAAAAGCTTTTAAAGATGAACTTACAACTATTTATAATCGTGCTTATTTTAACCAAGAATTAGAAAAACAAATCTCTATATACAAAGAAAAAAAAGAATTATTTAGTTTAATAATATTTGATATAGATAAATTTAAAGATTTTAATGATACTTATGGGCATCAAATTGGGGATGATATTTTAAAAGGATTATCTAAAATTGTAGATAAACATACCAGAGATACTGATACTTTTGCAAGATGGGGTGGTGAAGAATTTGTCATAATACTTCTAAATAGTTCACTAAAAGATGCTTACAAAGTAGCTCAACATCTTAGAAAAATAATCCAAAAACATAATTTTATAAATGATTTACATGTTACTTGTAGCTTTGGAGTTTCTCAATATGTAACAACTGATGATGAGAAAACATTACTTAAAAGAGCTGATGAAGCACTATATCTAGCTAAACTAAATGGTAGAAATAGAGTTGAATCTAAAAGTTTAGAAACAGAGGTTTAATTATGAAGAAAATTATTTTAATATTATTTGCATTAACTATATCTGCACTAGCGATAGAGGAAAAAACACCATCTGATGTTTATGCTGAAGCCTATTTATTAAAAGAAAAAGTCAAATATTTAAGAAAAAAGTCAAATATAACTGATAGTTTTCCTAAAGTTAAAACTCAAAGTGATAAAGCACCGAGACATGTACTTCAAAAATCACTAGAAGTTCTTTACAAAATCAATAGATACAGAATAAATCATAATTATGGTGAGATATCTATACCAAATTATCCATCAAGAGAGATAACTCCATCTGATGTTTATGCATATACAAAAAGGCTAAATGAAGAGGTATCTCCGTTTTGTGATAAAAAAGTTTTACTTAGACTAAAAACAAAAAAGTTTTATAATAAAACTCCTTCTGATGTTTATAAAATACTTTGGGAGGTTTCATTAGGTTTTGATAAGCTTCTTGGTATAGGTGGATTTACACCAACTGATGTGTATGAACAAAGTCAAACTATTGTGGCTATTGCAAGATTTTTAAGACAATCTCAGGGAAATTTTGATGAGATAAAAAAACCATTTGTTAAAAAAGGGCTACATCCTAACCATGCACTAAACACTTCTTTTAAACTATTGGGTAAAATTTCAGAACTGCAAACTAAACTTTGGATGAAACCTGCAAAAGTTCCTAAAAAAACTTATAAAGTCACAACACCTACACAAGTTTATGACTCATTACAAAATATTATTGCAGAGATGCAAAGACTAAAAACAAGACTTGGTATAGAAAGATATTTTGAGATAAAAAAAGTAAAATCAGATAAAACACCATCTGATGTTGTAAGAAATATACTTTATGCAAAAGCTTTATTACCAAACTTTAATATGAATAAAAAATTAAATCAATATGATAAAATATATTTAACTAAAACACCAAATGAAGTTTTTGCATTAAGTGAAGATATCATTAAAAAATTAAATATAATATCTATCTATAAAGGTTTAAATACTGACACTAAAAAACCAGAATACATATATGGACTAAAACCAAAACATGTATATCAAAAAGCGATAGAAGCTATTGAAAAAGCGATAAAATTTAAAACTAAAGAGGGTTTTTTTAAGTCAAATGTACCATCTCAACCATTTAGAAGGATTACCCCTAGTGAGGTTTATGAGCAAGTTGAACGATTAAATTATACAATAACTTTAATTTTAAAAAAGAACTACAATAAAAATACTCAACATTATAAATATATGTTAGATAAACCAAAATATAGTGATAAAACACCATCTGATGTTTACAATAACTTATGGCTTATCTCTAAAATATTAGACCAATTAGTTGGAGCTACTTATACTCCAAATGAAACCTATGTTTTAGCAAAAAATCTTGAAAGTTCTATTGATAATATCGTTGGATATTTTCATTTAAAAAATATTAATAACCTTTCTTTAGATGAAAAGAAAAGCAATAAAAGTCCAAAAGATGTTTTTGATGAGAGTTTAGAACTTTATAAAACATTTAAAAAGGTACTATTAAGAGCAAATATTAAAGGTGAAAATATTATTATTCCTAAAGAGAGTAAAACAACTCCTACAACAGTTTATAATGCTCTTAGAATCATCACTGCTTCTATAAATGAGTTTATGATTAGTTATAATATAGAAGATTCAGAAAAGATTTCTATAGGAGATATACAAGACAAAACACCAACGGATGTTTATAGAGTTGTTAAAATTGCAAATAAAAAATTAAATAGGTTACTTCAAAATGAAAGCTATTAAAATGAATTTATCTTCTAAGATAGCTATTTTTGTTTTTGTTTTATCTTTTTTTGGTATTACTATTCTTGCATTTATCTCATATAAACAGTCAAATTCAATATTTAAAAATAATCTTGTAAAATCAACAAGTTTTGAAGTGGAAAAATCAGCTTTCAATATAAACAAGAAAATAGAAGAAGCTAAGAAAAATCTTTTATTTGCTTCAAATTCAGAGTCTATCTATGGCATCCTTCGAACAACAAAAAATAAATTCAACTATGATGAAGAACAAAATATGCACATAAGTTCATGGGAATCAAGACTTGAAAAACTTTTTGCTGTTATCATGAAACAAAATCCTTCTTATTTTCAAATGAGGCTTATTGGTATAAAAAATAATGGAAAAGAGATTATTAGAGTTGAACAAAAAGATGGGAAAATATCATTTATAAAGGATAAGGAACTTCAATCAAAAATAAAAAGTACATATTTTTTAGAAACTATTGAATTAAACAAACAAGATATTTATATATCACATATTAATCTAAATAGAGAATATAATGTTATTGAAACACCTTATCTACCAACTTTAAGAGTTGCAACACCTATATATAATGATAATAAAGTTTTTGGAATTATAGTTATAAATATCAATATAGATAAATTATTTGAATTTAATAAATTTAGAAATAATCCAAACCTAGAAACCTATATAACTAACTGTGATGGTCAATACATTTTTCATAAAAATATTGATAAAACATTTGGTTTTGAATTTGGAAAAGAATATCTAATTCAAAAAGATTATAATATAGATAATATTATTAAAAATAAAAATGATTCTAAAAGTTTTTATGATGAAAAAACAAAATCAGCATTTGCGATTTATAAAATAACTTTATTAAAAGATAGATTACTATATATTGCACAAAAAGCAAATAGTAACTATTTTGAAGAAGAATCTCAAAGTTATATTAAAGTTCTGATTCTTTACATCATTGGGATAGCTATTATAATTGCTGTTTTAATTGCATCTTTACTTAGATATCTTATAGCACCTATCACACAACTTAGTCTTACAGCAAAACAAATTACAAATGGTGAAGATATAGATTTTGAAACATTAGATATTAAAACTGGTGATGAAATTGAAGAGTTATCTGAATCTTTTAAATTTATGGTTCGTTCACTTTCTGATTCAAAACTAGAACTTCAAAGATTAGCAAATAACCTTGAACTTGATGTAAATGAAAAGACTAAAGAGCTACAAAAGTTAAATGATGAACTTGAGATAAAAGTGGAGAAAGCTATTCAAGATATAAGACAAAAAGACAATGTTTTACAACAACAATCAAAAATGGCAAGTATGGGTGAGATGATAGGTGCTATCGCTCATCAATGGAGACAACCATTAAATGCATTAGGTATTCAAATTCAGGGATTAAAATACAACTATAAAAATAATGAGATTGATGAAGAGTTTTTACAAGATTTTATCAATAAAAACAAACAAACTATTCAATTTATGTCAAAAACTATTGATGATTTTAGAAGTTTTTTTAGAGTCGATAAAACAAAACATAATTTTAATGTTTTAGAAACTACTAAATCGGTTGTAAATATGCAATTAGCACAATTAAAAAATCATGAAATTAAGATAGAATTAAATGGTGATGAATTTGAATTTTTTGGTTTACAAAGTGAATTTCAACAAGTTATTTTAAACATTATAAATAATGCGAAAGATGCTTTTTTAGAAAATGAAATCAAAGATGCACTTATTACTATTAAGATAGCTTCAGAGAGTAAGATATTAACCATTTGTGATAATGCAGGTGGTATATCAGATGATGTTATTAAACGAGTTTTTGAACCATACTTTACAACGAAAGAGCAAGGAAAAGGTACAGGGATGGGGCTATATATGTCAAAGATGATTATTGAGGATAATATAGGTGGTACTCTTTATGTAGAAAATAAAGACAATGGTGCTTGTTTCATAATAGATTTAAATAAAAAATAAATTTAACTTTAATAATTATTAATATTTATTTATAAAATATTATTAGCTTATAATTCAAGTTTATGTTTAGTACAATCCTCAAATCAAAAACTGGAGACTAACATGAAACAAATCTTAACTGCTCTACTTATCGCACTTTTTTTTATAGGGTGTAATTCTGATAGTAGTGAAAATGTACAGAGTAAACTTATAGTAACTCATAATTTAAGTTCACTTAAACTAAATGACCAAAATGGTAAAACTCAGATAATCAAACCAGATACTAAAAAAATTGTATTTGCTTTTTCAAAAGATGTTGGACATAATTGTAATGAATTTTTTGCAACTAAACCTGAAACTTATTTAGAAGAAAATAAAGTTCAATTTATAGCAGACATCAGTTCAGCACCATCACTTATAAGAAGTATGTTTATAATGCCTGGATTAAAAGAGTTTAAACATACTGTTTTAATTATAGATGATGAAAAAATTTCAGCAGAGTATAAACCAGCTACAAATAATGAAAAAATTGTTGTTGCAGATATTAAAAATCAAACTATCACTAATTTAACTTATTTAGATTCAGTTGATGAACTTCAAAAGTATATAGCTAAATAAGCTATATACTCTCTTTAGGTGGGGAAAAATAGTACCCTTGACAATATCCAATCCCAAGAGATTTAACTATATTATATATATCTTCATTATGAACATATTCAGCTATTATTTTCATATCTAATTTTTTTGCCATAAATACCAATGATTCTACTATGTTAAAATGTTTCAAATTTGTGTCCATATCTTTTATAAAACTTCCATCTATCTTTATAAAATCTGCATCTAAATCTGAAAGTTTTGAGATGTTTGAGCTTTCTACTCCAAAGTCATCTATAGCTATAACATAACCTAAAGAGCTAAGGTAATTTATCTGTTGTATCATCTCATCATTATTTTCTATAGCTATATCTTCTAAAATTTCTAGTGTAATATTTTGAGGTTTAATGTTATGTTGAAGTGCTTTTCTATCTAAAAAAACTTGTAGATATTTTGCTAAAAAATCATGCTTTGTGATATTTATACTAAAAGCTATATCGGTGTTTTCAAAATACTTAAATGATTTTTGGATAATTTGCTTAGTTATTGCTGTTTGAAGACCAGCTACCTCAGCAGCTTCCATAAACATATGTGGAGATATAAAACCTGTTTCATCTTTAATCCTAGCTAATACTTCATACTTAACTATCTCTTGTGTATAAGTATCTACAATAGGTTGATAAAATGGTGTTAAACTTTCATTTTCTAAATCTTTTTGTAAGATAGATATGTTTTTAGCTAACTGAGTATATGAACCAAAACTACTCATATCATCACTATAAACTAAAATCAAACCTTTAGCTCTATGTTTTGCTTCTACTAAAGCTATATTTGCTTGTGTAAATACATTTAATTTATTAATGTCATCTTGTTTATGTTTACCTATGCCTATAGAAAACTGTATATGAACTTTATAATCAGTTACATCTACAGGGGTATGCTCAAAATATGCTTTAATCTGAGAAGATAATAACAACTCTTGATTCTCTTTTGGATTATCTAATATAATCGCAAACTCATCAGCACTCATATGATAAACCAAGCCATTTGATGGTAGATTTAATTCTATATATTTTGCTGCCTCTTTAAAGATGCAATCAACAGTTTTCGTACCATAAGTTGTATTTAAAATAGAGATATTATCAATGTTAAGCATCAGAACACTATAATCTTCATGCATTAAAACAGCTTCACTCATAACATTTATATTTGGTAACTTTGTAAGTTCATTATGTCTTGAATTAAAATAAAGCTCTGTAGCTTTTTGTTCAGCCTCTTTTTCTCCTAAAACTATTGTTTTTACAAAATAGTTTAACACCATATTTAAGAAAAATATTATAACAATAGAACATAAAAATAAGATTACAAATAATTTATATAAAGTAACTTCTAATTCACTAATAAGACCACTTATATTATAAAAAGAGATTATTTTCAAATCATTTTTAAAACTATTTAATTTATATATA
>Ga0256827_10002813_pt1 | contig 11118 bp, 8 predicted proteins | sample CV84metaG_FD_185977 | JGI IMG/M metagenome (GOLD analysis project Ga0256827, IMG submission 185977) | Hydrothermal vent microbial communities from East Pacific Rise, Pacific Ocean - CV84 | ecosystem: Environmental > Aquatic > Marine > Hydrothermal vents | place: Pacific Ocean: East Pacific Rise...
GGTCAAATAAAGTCCAATCTTGGTTAGATTCAACTCTTTCTAGGAATAAATCAGTTAACCATAAAGCAGGAAATAAATCATGTGTTCGTCTTCGGTCTTCACCCGAAGTTTTTTTCAACTCTAAGAACGAATTAATATCAATATGCCATGGTTCAGTATAAACTGCAAACGCTCCATTTCTAACACCAAGTTGATCGACAGCAAGAGCAATATCATTATCTATTTTCAAAAATGGAACAAGACCACCTGCCGCACCTTTATGTCCATCAATTGTAGATGACGAACCTCTAATTGAACTCCAATCTGTTCCAACACCACCACCAAATTTACTCAATAAAGCTTGTTCTTGATACATATCAAAGATTCCCTCAATAGTATCAGGAACAGCCGTTACAAAGCAACTACTTAATTGACTTCGAGGTGTTCTTGCATTTGATAGAGTCGGTGTTGCAGCCATAAATTCAAATTTAGATAGAAGATTATAAAAGGAGATTGCCCATCTTGTTCTGGTATATTTCTGAATCTCAGTGACATTTATATTTTTTGGAAGAGTTTCACCTTTTGGAAGATGAGTATTTCCCTCTCTTTGAGCAACAAACATAGCAACACCCATAAACAAATATTGAGGTAGTTCTGAAACTTTTCCTGCCAAATCTTTTATAAGATATCTTCCTGCAAGAGTTTTAAAACCTAAATAGTTGAACTGAAAATCTCGTTCAGGTTTTATGGCTTTATTTAGTTGATTGATATCATAAAGCTCTTTCAAACCTAAAATTAACCGACCCTCACTTGCTAGATAATCAAAATAACGCTCTAAATTACCATAAGGCTCACCTTTTTTTGTTTTTAAAACTTTTCCAACATTGTGATATAAATCAAAGAGAGAAAGCCTTGCAGCCACATTTGACCAATCTGGTCTATCAACATCAATTTTGCTGACAGCAGTTTTTATTAGAGATTCTTGAACCTCACTTGTTTTCATCCCATCAAAGAAGATTAACCCTGACTCTTGAATTAACTCTTCAGAGCTAACATTTTTTAGTCCCAAGACAGCTTTTTCAGCTATTCGTTTAATTTTTTTTATATCTAGCTTTGCCTTTTTACCAGATTTTTTTGTTACATAAATTGTATGTTCCATACCTTTCGACTCCTGTTATTTTTTATAACAGAATTATATCATAAATAAGTTATAGTTTCTTAAAAATGTTAAAATTGTGAGGTTGAGTATAAGATTTATTTGTTTTAACTTTCTTTTTAAAGTTTGGTCTTTTTTTTAAGTCAGGGTTAACGTTTGATTTTGTATTTGTTATAAGTTTTACAGTTGGTTTTTCAGAATATTGTTTTTGAACAACATAGTATGGTTCTTTTTGCTTACTCATCTCTTTTTTTTGAGTTTCAGTATATTCATAAGAAATAACTCTCTTACTAGCCTTTCGTTTTGGTTTTATAATTTCTTCTTGATAATTTGGTGCGTTTGTAACTTGTGATGATTTTAAAATAATAGTTTTACCAGAATAACTATTTTGCTTACTATATGGGTCTTTATAAAATTTATTGTATGAATAAGAATGTGGTCCACTAGTATTCATAGAACAACCATTAATTAGCAATAATGCTAATGGAAAAGTATAAACTGTTTGATATTTCATAGAAAATGCTCCTAACTTTCTTATTATTATACGTTTTTTTAAAAAAAAAGAATAGCAAAATACGAAAAAGATTTTTTTGATTGACATTTAACTTTAAATTAGTTAAACTCTTAATAAATAAAGAAGTAAAGGAATATCTATGAACTTAGAAGAAAAAGAACTTGACGAAAAAAACTTTTATAGAACTGATTTTATTTTCTACACAAATGGCACAACAAAATTAGTTGATAAATCAAAATTACCAAATTTCGATTATAAGAATTTAAAAGAAGTTTATAACCTTGGGTGTCATAATTTAGAAGTTAACATTTTAGGGAAAGTTTGCACAACAAAATTATATGTGAAAAATCATAAGGTCGAGAATTATAAGAATTTAATTAGAGAATGTCAAAGAATAAAAACAAAAAGGAGAGTGTAATGATAACAATATCAATGGCTTCAGAGGAAGCTGTCAAAAAGATTTTAGGTGTTATGGATTTTTCATACAACCTATTAAATACGACTATAGATAAAGGTGGTCTATCATCAGAGTTTAATGACTTTGTTGACTCAGCAACAAAAACAAAACCCTACATTGGGAGTGAGAATGTAATTTTTTTTAGGTCTGAACATGCAATTTTTTTATTGGATAATGCATCTTGGTTATTAGATAGCAAATTAAAGAAAAATGAAGTTAAAGAAGATGAAAAGGTTATATTTGAGAATTCATCAAAGCTAATGAAAGAGTTGATTGAGATTATTAAAGAGAAGAAAAATTATACAAAAGATTATACAAAAGATATCTCTTGTAATTTTAAGATATCCTTTAATTATGACAATCCTGACTATAAAGGTTTAATAACTCCAAAGAAAGGTCAGGTTTGGAAATTGAAAGCGATAAATAAAGAATCTGGGGATTTAGAAATAGTAGAGAAGCTAACAAATGTTACTTTTTTTATTGCTCCTAATGATTTTCATGCAATAGCATACAAAATTTAATTGTTCAAATGAGTATGAGGAAGATATTAATCTTCACCATATTCAATGACTATACCAAATTCTTCAATCAAATCTAAAAATTCATCATGTTTTTTATACCCATATTCTGTATAAATAATTTTCTGCTCAGAGTTTATTATAAATATAGCAGGAGTTACAGGCACTCGCAATGAATCAGGAATTGGTAATTCATCTTGATTTAACTCAAAAAAATTACTAAACTTTTCCGATAATCCTTTTTGTATTGCATAGCTGGAATTAATTAACTCATGTTCTTTATCACAAAATTTACATCCATTAGCAGATATAACAACAAATAGGTTTTGGTCATAAGGAACAGAAACTTGTGCCATCAATCTATCCAACTCTGACTCTACAGATTGAGTTTTTAAATCAACTAATTGAACCTCTTGCGTATACGCTGGTAAGCATAATAATGATAAGAACATTAATGCTTGTGTTATTTTTCTCATAAAACAGTCCTTTTTTTTCTGCATTATATCATATTTTTCTGATATAATTCAATAAAAAAACAAGTTGCTGTAAAATAATATATATATAAAATAGATAGATATATTTATTTATGGCAAGGAGAACTAAAATGTATAAACTTAAAATTTTTGTAAAAAAGTTAATAACATCTTGGATAGGTTTGTTTATATGGACAAGCCTACTTTACAACATTGGATGGAGACACTTTTATATTCCATCAGCATCAATGAGTCCAACACTAGCTGTCGGGGATATCTATATAGCAAATATGCATACATATGGACTAAACACACCAACACTTTATGGAATGAAGATATTCGGTGAAGAGCGTCAAATATTCAAAATAGCAGACCCAAAATCTGGAGATATAGTAGTTTTTACAAATCCAGAGACAAAAGATCTATATGTAAAAAGAGTATTTGCAGTTTCAGGCGATGTTGTGACCATAAAGTCAAATAATACTTTTTTCAGAAATGGAATTGAGGTGAATGAACCATATGCGAAAATAAATAATGGAGACCAATCACAATTTAATAACCAATTAAAACAATTTCTAAAAGGAGACTCTTTTTCTATGGAATTATCAAATAACACAAAGGAGTTCACATATAGGGTTGGTTATGGAGAATTCTTTTTGCTGGGAGATAATAGAGATAACTCTTTTGATAGCAGATTTTTTGGTCCAATAAAAAGTTCAAGTATACTAGGTAAAGCTTCGATAACATTACTTTCAAAAAAAGGCATACACAAACTAAATTAATATTCATAGGAATAAGGTTTAGAATACCTTTTCTCTTCTTTTTTTTACGAGTTAAAAAAAAAACTACCTTTTATGAAACTTTCTTTTCTTTTTTTGTTAAAATATAGATTAATAAAAAAAGACTTTAAAAAAGGAGATGTATAATGAGAGTAAAACAAGAACAATTTGAAGCACTTATCGAGAGAGAGGGTGTTGCTGATTTTATTTGGACAAGAACTTGGACAGATATAAAGGGAACTGAGATTGGTATTTTTGAAATGGCAAATGACAGATATGGAGTTATATTTAAAATTTCCCCCCCCTACTATGCTTCAGATGCAACGCAAGAAAAATTAGAAAATTTTTATAAAATCAACTTACCTGCTGAATCTTCAATTCAAATTTTTTCATTTGCATCAAAGAATATAGAAAACTTTAAAGCACAATATGTAAATGCTCACTCAAATCCATCAAATGTTGGAAATGAAGAGATTTTAAAAGAATTAACAACAAATAGAGTTGAATGGTTTGATAAATATACAAAGGAGTCAATCTTTGCAGATAAAGGTCAAGATGTTCGTTTAAGAAATTTTGTAAACCTAGTGTGCATAACAATACCAAAGCAAAACAAAGATTCTCAGGACTATTCTCACTCTGAAGTTGTAAATATTTTTTCAAAAGTTCAAATATCTCTGAATGATTTTCGCCCTCAAAAATTCACCCAAAAGGAATATGTATCTCTGATGAGAGAACTATTAGTTCCAGATGAAGAGACATTAAGTATTGACGAAGATAAATTAACTTACCTAAATACACAAGTTGTGAACAACAATTCCGTGCTTGTCATAGAAGAGGAAACAGATTCGTTGGGAATAGGAACGCATATATCAAAAAAAGAATTTAATGAATTACTAAAAAAAGATGATATGTATGATGAGGACTATGATGAGGAGTTAGATGAAGATAAACTAAGTTTAATTGATAGAATTATGAAAAGTCTATTTGAGAAGAAAAAAAAGGAAAACAAAGATGCAGATAGAACGAGATACACAAAATATCATGCAAAAGTGTTAACAACAAAAATGTTTCCATCAAACATGACTTTATCAAAATTATTATCAAACTTTGTAGACCCATATGGAAACTCAATAGAAACAGAAGTCCCATGTCAATTTTTCGCATCATTAACAATTCACATAAAAGATACAGAAGCGACCAAGAATGCAGTTTTCGCCAAAACCCAATGGGATTTAAATCAAACATCATCACTTCAAAATGTGGCAAGATACTTTCCTGAATTTAAAAAGAGAGGAGAGGAAGCTGAGATTGTTAATAAAAAATTATCAGATGGGGAAGTTCCATTTTCTGCAATGTGGTCATTGGTCTTATTGGATTCATCATTAAAGTCTGTAACACAATACTCGGATAGAGTTCAAAAAAACTTTATGAGCCAAAATTGGATTTTACAAGAAGAGAATATTATTCAACATTGGATATACTTATATTCATTACCATTACAATTTGAGCCATTTATTCTATCAAAGTCAAACAGAATGAATACACTATTCTCAGCAAACTGTTCAGCAATAACACCAATAATGACAGGAGAACATGGTTTTGGAGAACCTGTTTTAGTTTATGTAGATCGTTCAGGGCAATTGTCAGGGTTTGATATATTTAGCTCATCAACAAACTTTAACTTCTTAGTCATTGGGTCAACAGGTTCAGGTAAATCATATATGATGGCTGATTTTTTCTCCAATTATTTAATGACAGGTGCAAAAATTCGTGTAATTGATGTTGGGTATTCATATCAAGAGCTTTGTCAAGTTTTAAATGGTCAATATATTGAGTTTTCAGAAGAAGCTGATATGTGTTTGAACTTCTTTACAAACGTAAAACTTGCAAATGATGGAAAAATTCATGAGGATGAGCTACAAACATTTATTCCTTTAGTTGGACTTATGGCAATGCAGTCATTAAATTCAGAGGATTCAAATAATGGTTTGGAAATACCTGTTATTTCAGGATTTATTTCAAAAGCTATAACCATGGCATTTGAAGATAGAAAACGGTCAGCAGGGATGCAGGATGTATTAATCGCATTAGAAAAAATTCAGAATGAGACTAAAGCTAGTTCAGGAGATGGAGATATTATTCTTCAAAACCTAACTACAGCTCTATATGCATTCGGAGATGAACGAGGTGAATACTTTAAATATTTTAATGGCGATAATAACTTGAACTTTAATAATGACTTCGTTGTTGTTGAGTTGGAGCGTATTGACTCAAATGCACACTTAAAATCAGTTGTTTTAGCATCAATAGCAACAACCATTAGCACAGAATTCTTTTTAGATTCACGAGAGCAAAGAAAAATACTCTGTATTGATGAGGCTTGGTCTCTTATGGATAATAAAATTGTAGTAAGATTTTTGGAAACTATGGCTAGACGAATTAGAAAACATAACGGAGCATTGGGAATTATAACTCAAAATATATCTGATTTTCAAAAAAATGAAGCCACAAAAGCTATTTTTTCATCTACAGCGAACAAGTTCTTTTTAAAGCAACTGCCAGAGGATATAGACCAAGCTGTTAGCTCAGGAAAGTTAAGTTTAGACACATCATCAGCGATTTTAATGAAATCAGTAAAGTCTAAAGCACCTCTTTTTTCAGAATTAATGATTAAGCAAGATTCTGGAAGTTATTTTGTTGCGAGATTGATGACAGATAAATTAGCTCATTGGATTTATACAAACCATCAATCAGATATGGCAAAAATTTATCAAGATATTAGACATTTCTCTTTTATTGATAAAGAGACAAATACCTTAATGGGAATCTCAAAACTAGATGCGAAACTAATTCGTGGTTACTCTCAAAAAAACAATTCAACAATTGAAGAGGAATATAGCTTACGACTAAGAAAAGGTCTATTAGAATTTACAGAACTTAAAAATGGAGGACTTTAATACAATGCAAAATAAACAAGTCGGGGAAAACCCCGAAAAATTAAGATTATATCTTGAAAAAAATGCCATTAATAAAATGAAGACTGATGTGAATGCATCTATGGATAAATTCAATGAAGATGGAGAGGCTTTAAATAGCAATATAACTGCTGTTTTAAAAGATAAACAAAATAGAGCAATAACACTAGAAAATACAGCAAATATAGATTTAAAGCTATTTAATTCATTAAGATTGGATTTAAATAAAGAAAACTATCACTTCCCTGATGTCCTTTATATGGGGGAACTAATTTCTTTAATGACTGCTCCATCTAATATTTATCCAGAAAATCGATTTGTTCGAAGAATCCCATTCTTAATTCCCACTCAACAAAATGGAGTTGCATTCTTAACAAATAGTAAATATAAAGATGTAATCTTAGGAGAACTTGAATCAACTGTTATTAACCTAATGTCAGCCTTACCTGATGGTCTTGTAAAACTTACGCTAATTGATAAAACAGGGTCAGGACAGAATTTTAATGCACTAAATAGATTTAGTGAAAAGTTTGTTTCAGGTAGAGTTTTATCTGAAGATTCTGAAATTGAAGAAGAATTATCAACAATAAAGAATTCAATGGGAACTGTTTCTCAGGCAATTACAGCTAATGGGTTTCAGTCTGTAGAAGATTACAATAATAATACTGATGAAATTCCTCAAAGATACAACTTTATTGTTATAAATGATTTCCCAACAGGCTTTAATAAAAAAGCAACCGAAAATTTATTTGCATTAATAGAATCAGGTTATAAATCAGGTATTTATGTGTTTATGACTTCAAAATATGATGCTATCTCAGGATTCAATAAAGATGTCAATGGAAACTCATTAAATAGTTTCTTATCTTTAATGACCACATTTCAATATTCAGATAGAACTCATACATATAAAAGAGAGGGGTTAATTCCTCGAAATGTTGAAATGGTAAAAAGTCCAATAATTCAAGAGGAAGAGTTTAAATCTATGACAAATTCTTCATTTAAAATTAAATTAAAGGAAGAGTCAACAGAGTCATTAGATATCAAGGTCTCAGCTTTAAATCAGGGAATTGAGAATATTAGTTTAAAACCTATGGTAAAACTTAGCCGACTATTCCCTAAAAAATCAGATTGGTATTCTAAAAGTGCAAATCTAGGTATCTCAGTTCCATTTGGTAAGGTCGGTATAGAGAATACGTTCTTAAACCTTGGGGTCAACCAATATGATGAAATTGAGAATGTTCACCATGGTTTACTTTGTGGAATGACAGGTTCAGGTAAAACTGTTTTAATTCATAACTTAATTTTGATGTCATCAATGTTATATTCTCCTGATGAACTTCAGTTCTACCTATTAGATTATAAAGAGGGAACTGAATTTGCACTCTATCAAGATTTTCCACAAGTAAATATTCTATCAATGGAATCTGAAATTGAATTTGGTCATGAAGTTCTTGAAAAAGCAATTTTAGAGATACAAAGAAGAGGAACATTATTTAAGAGTAACGGTGTATCTAATTTAAATGGGTATAATTCTTCTGTATCAAAAGCAGATAGACTCCCAAGAATCGTCATTCTAATTGATGAGTTTCAAGAATTATTCCCCAAAGATAAAGATATAACAAGTAAAAGTAATGCTCTATTTGATACAATTCTTAGATTAGGTCGGTCGTTTGGTATAAACTTGCTTGTTGCAACTCAAACTCTTCTTGGTGTTAATTTAGAACCTCAATTATTCTCTAACATGCCTCTAAGAATAGGTTTAACAATGACTGAGAGTGATGCCAATATTGTTTTTGGAGAAAATAACCTTGCAGCAAAATATTTATCAGACCCTGGACAAGGAATTTATAATGCTAGTCATGGAATTGCAAAAAAGAATATTCCATTTCAGGCTGCTAATGTAGATTCATCTGAAGTAAAGGATATAATTTCTGAACTTAATAGTTTTATGGGGGAAAACCTACCAACAGAATCTATGGAAAAACTTTTAAAATCAAGATTTGTTTATAGTGGAGATAAAGCTGGTTCAATTCAAAATGCTCCTTTAACCCAAGATAAAGTCTTTATTGGTGAACCTGTGGGTCTAAAGCAAACTCATGAAACCATCTCTTTTAATAGAGAGTTTGGAGATAACTTACTCTTACTTGGTGAGAATCAAGTTCAAGCTGTGTCTACAGTTATCAACATAGTTAGACAAGTTTCTGATTGTGATGTTTATTTTATTAACTTTGCAGTATCTTTAAATTCTATTTTTAAAGGTGAATTTGGAGGACTTAAACATGTTCATCAAACGAATTCTTCTGATTCAGTTTTAAAGACTTTATCTCGTGTATCTGAAGAGTTGAATACTCGAATAGAGTCACAAGATAGAAGTAGAAAGCAAATCATTTTGTCATTAAATGTTATTGAGGGGGCAAAATTCCTAAATCACAAGGGGGAGTCTCCTGAGAGAACCATTTTTGAAGAGTTATTATTATCTGGTTCTGAGTATGGAATCCATGTTATGGTTTATGGTCTTGATTATTCAACTCTTTCATCTCAAAACATTATTAATGATTTAAGTAAGTTTAAGAAAAAGATTGTATTTAATGGTGGAGATTCTGATAAAATACTAAGTAAATCTTTAAATGCTTCTAAAAGTGAGCATGTTGCATCGTTTGAATTTGGGAACAAAAAATCAACCAAATTTAAACCTTACATTTTAGATTCTGTAAAAACTGAACTATTAAACGGAGGTAATTAATAACATGATTGATACTAATGAATTATTTAAAATAATAATCGCTGAGAACTTAAATATAGAGTCTAAAAAATCTAAGAAATTAGAGCAATTTAGACTTGTTGAGTCTGAGCTAAAGCAATATATATATACTTTAATAGAGTTAGAAAAACTTAAAAATAGCTCAAATGTTCACAAATACACAGCTATATATATGAATATGATTTCAAGATTAGAAAATTTTAATCCCATTAATATTGACTCAAATCTTGACCCTGTAAAGAATGAGTATCAAAAATTATTACTTGTTGAAAAAGACTTATCTGAAATATTTAATAAAATGAATCAGGTTAATAATCTTTGGAAAGCTTTTCTTAGCCGAAATGAATCTATTGATTTAAATTCAAAATTTATTCAAAATATTGATTCGAAAGTAAATGTTGTTAAAGATATGTTTGCTTCCGTTGGTTTTAATGAACTTACTAGAGTTGATGATGAATTATCTGACTTAAAGCGTAGTATTAATCATTCTATTGATATGATTGAAGATTTGAAAACACTAATCTCTGATAATACTTTTGTGGGATCTGAAGCTATTAATTTACGAAATGAACTAAAAAACTTTATTGATACAGAATATAAAGATATGGACTTAGTTATGTTAAATGAGCGTCATGCTGAGATTGAACTTAAAATCAACAAAATAAGAAAAACAACAAAAGTAAAAAGAGAACGTGTTGAAGTTGTAAAACTTTCTGGTAAAAGTCAAAAAAATATTTACAATTATGGGGTTTATATCCATGGTGTTTTTATCAATTTATCAGATATGCCTGACAACGACTTGCAAAAAGAGCATTTAAAAGAGTATATTTATATTGATAATTTTCCTGTTAGAGGTATTTTTAAAGATTCTTCTTTTGCTGAATCATTAGATATTGCTGATGATCAATTTCACTCTATTGCAGCATTTAACTCTTTGGCTTTTGCTTTTTTCTCAGGATTTGCTTTTTTATCAATTTTCACTTTGAGTTTTACACTATTTGGTTCTACATCACCACTAATAACCTTTCCTTTAGTTCTTGCTTATCTATTTTTATTTAAGTTCATATTTATAGGAATGAAGTATCGAATTGATGATAGATATAGTTTCCCAAATCAATTCTATTTCTTTAAGATTGATTATGTTTTTGCATCCTTTGGAGATGACTCATTTAGGTATACACAAGTTATCCCTGGCATTCTCCTTAACTTTGATAAAATTCTTAAAAACCGAGATGGAGTGTCTGACGCTGAACAACCATAAATTCCCCCCCATTTTTTGGGGCTTTTTAGGGACTTTTTTATAAAAATGAATGAAAACTATTGATTTTTCTTTTGTTTTTTGCTATAATGCTCTCATGAAACATTTCTTATGTATCATGCAAATCTTTTTTCATTGAGCTTTTAAAAGAATTTTGGGAATACTGACTGCGAATTTTAATGGGCATATCTGGTGGGGACTTTTGAGTTCCAAGATTTTGTCTTGACCTTTTAGTTAAGGCTTAC
>Ga0256827_10002814_pt1 | contig 11110 bp, 10 predicted proteins | sample CV84metaG_FD_185977 | JGI IMG/M metagenome (GOLD analysis project Ga0256827, IMG submission 185977) | Hydrothermal vent microbial communities from East Pacific Rise, Pacific Ocean - CV84 | ecosystem: Environmental > Aquatic > Marine > Hydrothermal vents | place: Pacific Ocean: East Pacific Rise...
GTAATAGTAAAGGGTTAGTCTCACTATTATCCTCATTATTGACAGTATCAATCATTGCTTGAACTTCACTAGCTGTAGCAGGAGAACTAAATTCATCAGGATTATCATTAATATACTCTTGGTAAGCATTTTCATTTTCAGAAATTGCACCACTTACACCATCTATTGCATTGTAGTCATTGGCTGTAAAGTTATTATCACTACTACTTCCATTTGCATCTTCTCCTATTAAATTTAGAAGTTCAACTGAATGGTTGTTTTCTGTAGTTGATATTGCTTTAGCAAAGACTTTAATTGCTACACTGTTACTACTTATATCTAAATCATTCCAATCAGTTCCATTTGCTCCTTCAAAACTCTGATTAGGTTGAGTATTTAATCGGCTATATGGTATTTCATGATCTGTTCCTTCATTAAATGTATAATTTCCATCAAGAGGAAGATATGAACTGTTTTCATTGTTTTCATTTATATATACTTGTACTGCGAATTGACCTATACTATTATTTAATTCTATAGGAGTTTGTAGTTGTAAAGTATTCCAGCCTTTTGCTATGTGAGTAAAAGTCTCTGTATCTGTAGGCATTGATGTAACAACACCACCATCTTCATCAAAAGATATACTCTTAAAGAATGTGATAGAGATATTGGTATCCTCTCCTAGATTATGAATACCTACTGATTTAAGAGTCTGATTCTCTTCAATATTATAAATAGATAGACCATAAATAGGAATATTAAATGAATTATTATCTTCATCTGTAGCCGTATATCCTATCCCTGTAACAGCTCCGTTTGGTGCAGTATCATGAACAATATTAAATGATGTTGCTTCTGTATCAGGTATATCATTAAAGTATGCTACTTCTCCAAATGCAAACGTTGTATCGGCATAAGGAACATAAAAATATCCATCTTCTCCCCAATCTGTTCCCCAAGAGTTTTTAACAATAAATGCTCCTGTTTGTCCTTGTGCGGTATAGTTATTATCCCATCCTACTAAAAGAACAGCATGGTCAGAAGAGGCATTCTCGTCAGAGTTATATACACTATAGTTGTTATCTGCAGTTGCATTATCCATTCCATAAATATGGATATCTACATAGAGTGGTCCATGTTCTGTTAATGCTGTTTTTAAATAGTCATTATCCGAAGTACTTGAACGTACAGGAAGTTTAACAATCTTTTCAATATATCGTACAGCTACAGCACTACTATTTGACTCTGTAGAGTCTTCAATGTAAGGGTCATCAGACTCATTAACTGGTCCATTTGCACGAGAGAGATAAGCTGAGGCAATATCCATATTTCCTCCACTACAAGGAGAAAGTTCTAGCCCATGGTTATGTTTTAGGTGGTTTTCTGAAAAGTTTGTTGTTAAGTTTTCCTCAATTTTAACATTTCCTTCTAACGATCCAATACTGGCAAAAGCCCAACATGCACCACAACTACCTTGATTTTTTATAGAAGTTAGTTTAGTATCTGAAAAATTCCCATCTAAATTTTCATCACGTAAATCAAATTTATTATCTATAGCAGATGCTTTTGAAAGCCTTTTATCTTTGACATTATGTATAGTTGGTTTATGTAGAGGTGGAATATAACCAGTAGATAGATGGTCTCCATTACTCTTGTTTAATTTTTTACTATTTTGCTGTTCTTCCCACTCTAAAAAAGCAGGATTTAGCTCTGCTTGTATTGCAACAGGCTGTGGTGAAGATATGGGGTTCTCTTGTTTTTTCTCACCCTCTCCACATCCAACCATAGTTCCCACAAGTAAAAGCCCAAATAGGGTTGAACTCAGTTTTCGTATCATTACAACTCTCCTCTATATTTTGTTTGTAATTGTTGTTTCTCTTTTAAAGATTGCATCTGCTCTCTTCTCCTCTCCATTTTCCTCTTCTGCTCCATAAAGTTCTTCTGCTTGTATCCTTTTTGGGACATCATGGTAGATTTATACTGATGCTGAAATTGAACTTCGTATTTCCTCTTTTCTCTCTCTATCTCTGATTTTACGCCTCCTTCTCTAATATGTTTTAGCTCTTTTTGATGAGTTAAGTAGTGATTTATCTTTTTTGTCTCTATTTGATGTTGCTCTTTCCTATAGTTTAAATAAGATAGATAAAACTTTTTTTGTTCTATCTCTTTCTCATTAAGATTTTTGGTTTTGTCTATTGTTTTTTGATGCTCTATTTTTAGTACTGTTAAAATTGGATTTTTCTCTTCTGTAATCGGTTTGTCGTTGATTTCTAAAATATTATCATTAATTTTTATATAGTGGGTATCTAAGTTATTTTTATCTGAATTATTGTTATTTTTTATTAAAATCAGAAAAAGAAGGGAAATAGAAATTATTCCCAAAGAAGTTAAAATTAATTTTTTCATATTGTATTTCCCCTAAAACCATAGTTGTATGATAAAATATTAACATTAGAATCATTTATTTTACTTATAAACTTAAAATGTGTCATTAAAAATCATTATTTATCTTTAGATGTACACAATATTAAAGTTTAAAATAATATAAAATAATATATATAAATATGAGATGGCTTTTTAACCTTTTTATGCTATTATATTTAATTAAATACTGTGAGGAAAATTATGGAAAAATTAGAAGCTTTTTTAAAAAGTTATTATTTAATTATTATATCTATAGTCAAAAGTTATTACTTAATTATTATAGCTATAGCCATAGGTTTGGGTTTTTATTTTTTAGCTAGAATACCATTTTCAGATGTTCAAGCTAGATTAATTGGAGTAATTGCTTTTTTGGTAACACTCTGGACAAATAATGGATTACATATGGGAGTTGTCTCTATGCTTCCTATTATTTTATTTCCTGTTTTTGGACTTGTTGAGTCTAAAGATGTGGTTGTTAATTACTCTAAAACAACTATATTTCTTTTTGTAGGTGGATTTTTATTGGCAATTGCCACAGAAAAGTCAGAACTACATAAACGTTTGGCAACTAAACTACTATCTATCTTTCCTAATACACCACGTGGGGTTTTATACTCTTTGATGTTAACAGCAGGGGGATTAAGTTCTATTTTATCAGATACTACTACAGCTCTTCTTATTATCCCTATTGCTGCGTTTCTTACTGAAAATATTGATTATAAGTTTCGTCTGCTTTTGGGGGTGGCTTATGCCTCTTTGATTGGTGGTATTATAACACCTGTAGGGACACCACCTAACTTAATATTGATGGATTTTATAGAGACAAATGGATTAGAGATGATTCCCTTTGCTACATGGACAGTAATGATGTTGCCTTTGGCGATTATTATGATGATAACAGCTGCCGAGATACTTCTTTATGGTCTAAAAAAAGAGAATTTTGAATTAGTGAAGATAGATATGGCAAAGAAACCATTAACTGTAAATCAAATAAAATTGGTTTGGATTTTATCATCTTTGGCACTTATTTTGGCAATGAATCCCATATTAAAACACTTTTTTGATATAGAAGTTAATGAAAAATTAACACTTTTAGCATTTGGACTTTTTCTCTTTCTACCAAAGGTTGATCTGTTGGAGTGGAAAGAGGATTTTGCAAAGATTCCTTTTGCTATTGTCTTTCTATTTGGTGCAGGTTTTTCGATTGCAATGGCATTTCAAAAGACAGGACTTGCCACTGAGATAGCTAATATTTTAGTAAGCTTTAACTATCTTCCACCTATTGTATTGATGTTTATTATAGGATCTGCTGTAGTTTTTGCTACAGAGCTAACTAGTAATACCGCACTTACTTCTATTATGATTCCTATTATTTACCCTTTTGCAACTCAAAGTGGACTTGATCCAATGTTATTTATGCTTATTGTTGCTATCTCTGCTAGTTATGCCTTTATGTTGCCAATTGCTACTGCTCCAAATGCCATAGCCATGTCTACAGGACATGTTAAAACAACACAGATGATAAAACGGGGAATATTTTTGAATATTGCAGGTATTTTAATTACATTTACAATGGCGTTAACTTACTGGAAGATATTTTTGTAGGAATTTTTCGGAAGCGATGGCTCTAGCCTTATTTTGTTTGGGGCTGAAGCCTACGATTCCTATGAAACTTTACTTGTCGTAAATATCTGTTTTGTTAAACTTTTTTGCTAAAAGTGCATAGAAGTGAACTCTAAACTTACTTCTATTTGATGTTCCAAGTGTTTCACAAACTTCTTTGATTGCTTTATCTAACTCTTCATCACTATTTGTCAATTCAAGTTTTTTCTTTAAAAAATTTGTTTTTACTCTATCTAATTCTGTTGCTTGACCACATGCTACTATCGCTGTACCTTTGTTATATATTACTGGTCCTAACCCTATAGTTACTTTAGTAATAAATTCATCAGTAAGGTCTAAATTTAATTTTTTTGATTCTGCTATCATTGCGTCTATAATATCGTCTCGTTTTCCCATAGGAAAGCTCCTTAGTTTGGTAGTTTGAAAGTATTTATTATATCTAATTGAGCTTTTAATTTAAGAACGATTTCAAAAAACAATATTTATTTTTTTATGTTATAATATAATAAATATTGTTTTGGAGTTGTAATATGAAACATTGTGTTGTTGGAGATGTTCATGGAGAGTATAGAGCCCTTTTAAATTTGGTTGCTAAGACTCCAAAAGGAACAGAATTTATTTTTGTAGGTGATTTAATTGATAGGGGTAGCCAGAGTGCTCATGTAATACAGTTTGTCAGAAAGCATAAGCAAGCATGTGTAAAAGGTAATCATGAAGAGATGATGATTCAATATGGTAGTGAATTTATCTCTGCAATTGAAAATGGTTACCCCATAGAGCAAGATAATAAGTGGCTAAGAAATGGAGGTAGAGAGACACTACTGTCTTATGATTTGGTCTCTCTAAGAGGAAAGGAGATTGTTCCACATCCATATATTACGGAGTTTCTTTTTCAATTTAAAGATGATATTGAGTGGTTAAAAAGTCTTCCTTTATATCTAGACTTGGGTATTAAACATCCTCCATCTGGTAGAGAGGTAGTAGTTTCACACTCTGCTATATCTTCGGTTTGGGATATAAGACATAAAAATAGATATACTAATATCTTTAAAGAGACAGTACTTTGGCATAGAACAGAGCCTCTAGATCAAGCAGAGATATTTAATATATTTGGGCATACCCCACAATCGTATAGTGCGGACATAAAGAAACATTATGTAAATGTAGATACAGGCTGTTATATAAAAGGTAAAAGAGGATATGGACTTTTGTCTGCTTACTGTATTGAGAGTGGAGAGATTTACTCCTCTAGTGATATAAATTAAATTGTAGGTGTTGTGACTATGTCACACAATATATTAAAGGTTTTAGAATGATTGTTAAAATTACAGAACATATAAAAGAGCTAGAAGATATGAAAAAATATCCTAAAGAGCTTTATTCTATTGGTAATCAAGAGTTACTGACTCGACCAAAAGTATCTATTGTCGGAACAAGACGACCATCTCATTATACAAAGCAGTTTACATATAGTATTGCACAAGCATTAAGTAAACGTGGAGTTGCTATTGTCTCTGGTGTTGCTATGGGGGTTGATGCTATTGCTCACCATGCAGGTAAACCAGAAAATAGTATAGCTGTAGTTGCTAATAGTTTAGATATTCGTTATCCTGTGGTTAATAAAAATTTAATTGAAGCTATCGAGAGAAGAGGGTTAATGTTAAGTCAATTTCCATCTACCTTTAAAGCAACTCCTTGGAGTTTTGTAGTACGAAATGAATTGGTTGTTGCTTTGGGGGATATTTTGATTGTTACCCAAGCGGATGAGAAGTCTGGTTCGATGCGTTCTGTAGAGTTTGCTCTGAAGATGGAAAAAGAGATTTATGTTCTGCCTCAACAGTTAGATGAGAGTAGGGGAACAAATTGGCTTCTTGAAGAGGGCTTAGCAAAGCCTATTTATAATATAGAGAAGTTTGCTGATAAATACGGAGTTGAACCTACTGATAATAGTATGCCAAAAGATGAATTTTTCTATTTTTGTCAAACCTCTCCAACACTTGATTTAGCAATAGAGAAGTTTGATTCAAAAGTCTATGAAGCAGAGCTAGAGGGAATCATAAAGATAGAGAATGGTTTAATTCGTCTTGTCTGATTCTCTATCATCTTCTAATGGTGTGGGATGAATAATTTTTCCTTCATGTTCAAAATATAAGTCTTTGCCTTTAAAATTGACATGATTCTGAGTCTTAATTAACTTCATCTCATTTCCTTGTAACTTAGAAATTTTTACATTGCCACTATGGCTCTTAATCCATACAGGATATTTACTGGTATTTAATACCCAAAAATCTGTATAGTCAATCTCTTCATTATCTAGAACTCTTACACCATGATTTCTATGGCTAGCAATACCTTTTAATAGAAAAATATCGTGATAGAAGTCATCAATTGCAGATTCATCTAATATATCCCCTTTTCCATTTCGTGAAACATAGGCAATAATATCTATATTGTCATCGGTCTCTTTGTTAATTAGGGAATAGAGTTTTTTCTTATCAGAGATATTTTCCATTCCTTTAAATGAGTGGTAGGCATTAATATGACCTTTCAAAATTATATTTTGAAAGTTATCAAAATAGAGTCGTTCATCTCTGATCTTTTTATCTTTAATCATTCTAGAGATTTTGCTTCCAAAACGTTCACTATGCTCTGAAATATTTTTATTTAATATTGGTTCAATATGTTTATCGTTTAGTACCCCAACATAGGCTAATAAATCGTTCATCTTATTACCAATGTAGTTAAAGCTTCTACTAATAAAATTGTTTTTTCCTAAAACTCTTTCTATTAAAGTAAGTAAGTAGCTAAGTGCAAATACTTCAAAAATAGGAGAGAACCATGAACTGGTTAACCATAAGAATATTTTTGCAAAAATAACCCATAATGCTTTAAAGAAACCAATAACTATCACTTTTAACTCAACAAAAACAGCAAGGTGTGTTAGTACATCTGTTAAGTACATAACCCATACACCTAGACCTAATGGAAGAATAATAACAATAAAATTTTTGATTTTAGTTCTAAAATTAATAGCATTGTAGTATTGAAAAAGTTCTTTAAAAGGTTTTTTTAGATGTCTAAATATATGTCTTTCTAACCATTTGGATAGAAGGTTATCTATAAACCAACGTTTTATACCTAGAAGAAGACCTTGAAATAGGGTAAGTGTTTTTAGAAAATGAAGAAATTTTAGTTTACTTAAAAACCATAATGAGAGAATAGAAGATTTAAAAATCAATACAACAGCTACCATATATCCCATAATATAGTCATAGGATACAGGGTGTAGATATGAAAGAATTGCCATAATTGCAACAGGGACTATAATTGCAATAAGGGCTTTATATCGTCTTTTCATTGAGAAAACAATTAGTCAGATTCTACGGTATCTGTAGCGTAGACACCTGTCAGTGTTTTCCAGATAATAGAGGCGTTTATTCCTACCCAAATAATAAAAGCTACGGATAGTGTTCCTGCCCAACCCATCTGTTTTAGATTATCAAATTGAATTAAACCATAAGAGTTAAGACCCCATAAAAATGCACCGATAATAATAAGTACAAAAATAGTTCCACCCCATCCAATACTTTGAAAGACAGATTTAATAGCAAGTATCCAAACACCAAGCATTATAATAATAGCAAAAGGGGTAAATCCTGCTAAGATATCTTGTTGAGAGATATAGTGAATAAAATGATGCCCTGTTGGGTTCCATGTTCCTAGTGCAAGTCCAATTGACATAAGTAAAGTTACCCACCAACGTAGGGTTTTTTCTGTTTTACCTTTTTTGGTAGTTTTAGTATTAGTTAAAATATCTGGTATCATCTATATGTTCCTTTGTTTATAATTAAAAATTAACTCCTAGAATTATATCAGATGAAAAGGTAAAAAGGGGTAAAAAATAAATAAGATAGAAGAAGAAAAAGCTTCTTCTCTTTGATTTTCTAATGTAGTAGAGATTGAATATCGTTATTTATCTCATTATAAGCAACTTCGCCAGGGTAAGTAAACTCTGTTACACCATTTTTAATAACTAGAGTATAGGGTAAAACACCTGTCCAACCATATGTACTTTGAATATTATATTGTAAGTTTGTTGCATCATCTCCTGGAACAATAGAGTATTTTATATGATGTTTCTGTAAAAGTCTTTTTGCTTCTCTCTTTGTCATTTTATTTTCAACTTGTAGTGCAACAATTTCTAGATTCTTTCTATATTTTCTATAGAGCTTTCCCATAATTGGTATCTCTTTGATACAGTGTGAACAGTTTTTTCCAAATATCTGAAGTATAACTACTTTGTTTTTATATTGAGGAAAAATAAATCCATTTTTACGTTCAACTACAATGATAGATTTTCCTTGAATACTTCTTAGTTTATGTACTTCTCCACCTTGTATTGTTATTTTTTTTGGTCTAAGGTCTTTAGCTTTTATTAGCTTTTTTTGACAACTATTTGGAGAATTTATATCATCTGTACACTCAATAGGAACAGTTGTTGGTGCTAATATTTTTGGTTGTTGTATTGTTTGTTTAATAATTTGGGTTTTTGGGGTTGGTTCTTTTTGAACCTTGACAGTAGGTGTGTCAAGATAGCCAAAAAAACAACCACTATTTAAAAATAGTGTTGCTGTCAAAATAGATTTTTGAACAATTGTTATTTTTTTCATTTTTTCCCTTAGTTTTGAATATGACGCTTCTATTCGATAGGATTGACTATTTGTTTAAATCTTTTACTAAAAATTCAAGCTCTTCTAGTGGTAATTCACCTGCATGAACATTTTGTACTTCTCCATTTTTATCTATAGCAATAAGTAAAGGAAGCGGAATACCTGTTGAATAACCAGCTCTTCCTGAAATATAGGAAATAAATTCATGATGGTCAACACCTGCAATAACATTATAGTTCATCTCATGTTCAGATTTAAACTCTTTTACTTCATCCTCTGGATAGTTCTGTGCTTCTAGTGCTACAATGGCTAAATCGTTAGGATGATTTTTTGTTAATTCTATAAATGATGGTATCTCTCTAATACATGGTGGACATCTATGTCCAAATAGAACCAATATTACAGCTTTTCCTTTAAATTCTTTAAAGTCTAAACCTTTTTTAGTATCTACTACAGAGATAGTTTGATTATCAGTTGTTGTAAGTGAAAAGGTAAGAGGCTCATCCGCACTAATTTGTGTAGTTGTTGATATAAAGGCTAAAGCTAATGCCCAAAGTAGTTTTTTCATATTATATATTCCTTTAAAGTTATTAGATGTTTTCATAAATCATTATACCCAATAAACCATGTATTTATTGTGTATAAAGAGAGAATAAGTATAGAAAATTTAGGGGGTTATTTAACCATGATTTCTATTTCTACTACTACGGTTACTTCCTCCACCATTTCTACTATCACGGTTTCCTCCACCTGAACGACGCTCTCCTCCACCTCTACGGTCTCCACTACGTCCACGGTTGCCTCCTCTGCTTCTATTTCTTCCACGTCCACGGCTACCATTTCTGTCACCACCTTTCCAGTTTTTGGCTCTCTCTATTAGTGCCTTAACCTCTTCACTTCCAAGACCAATAATGTCTTTACCTTTGACATCTATCTCTTCTTGAACAATAGTTGCTAAAAGATGGGCAATTGTTACAATATCAATATCATGTTGAAGTGTTTTAACCATCTCTTTTGCTGATGTTGATACCTCAGTATTAGAAATTTTTGCTAGAAGGTCATCATCTTTACGGGTTTGAACCTCTTGACGTGTAGGAATGACCTCTGAAACCATTACAGTTCCAACATCTTTTTCAATTCTTTTAATAGTTCTAAGCTCATTTGGAGATACTAAAGTGATAGCTTCACCTTTGTTTCCTGCTCGTCCTGTACGTCCAATTCTATGAACATAAGATTCACTATCAAAAGGGATATGGTAGTTAAATACATGAGTAACATCATTAACATCAAGACCACGAGCAGCAACATCTGTTGCAATAAAAATCTCTACAAGTCCTTGTTTAAATGAACGAATTGTATGTTCACGCTGTTTCTGCTCCATGTCTCCATGTAATGCAGCTACTTTAAATCCTTGAGCTGTCATGTATGATGATAATCTATCAACCTCTTTTTTCATTCGACAGAAGATAATACACTTGTTTGGGTTTTTATAGTCAATAAGTCTTAAAAGTGCATCATCTCTCTCATAATCTGCAACTACATAGAACATTTGAGTAATATCTGTATTTGTTCTCTCTCTTTTTGTAATAGTTACTGATTTTGGACTGTTTAGAATCTGCTCTGCCAAGATTTTAATCTGTTTTGGCATAGTTGCAGAGAACATAAGTGTTTGACGCTCTGACGGAATATATTTGAAAATCTCTTTAATTTCGTCTAAAAATCCCATATCCAACATCTCATCGGCTTCATCCAAGATAACAAATGATGGATTAATCTCAATTCTTTTAGATTTTAATAAATCTTGTAGTCTTCCAGGGGTAGCAACAATCATATTTGCTTGGTTAATTCTATCAATCTGTCGATTATATGGTGTTCCACCATAAACTGTTGCTGTTTTTAAACCAGCTGTCTTACCAAAACGAAATAGTTCATCAGATACTTGCATTGCTAATTCTCTTGTAGGAACAATTACTAATGCCTCAACACCTTTATTTCCACTCATCTGTTGGATAACTGGTAGACCAAACGCAGCTGTTTTACCTGTACCTGTTTGTGCCTGACCAATTAAGTCATGACCCTCTAAAATAAGAGGAATAGCATCAGCTTGAACGGGGCTTGGTTCTGTAAATCCAGCATCTTTAATAGCTTGGTTAAGGGTATCTTTAAAATTAAATTCTTTAAATGTCATACAGTTTGCTTCTTTGTAGTAAATTTTGGGGGGGTACATAGTTGTGCATAATATGAAATAGGTCTGTTCATGTGGGGTCGGATTATCGACCATCATTAATAATAATGGAAATTCGCTATTTATATAGTTATGGTGTCTTATGACCCAATTTTTGCAGCTGATACCAAATTAATCACACACTTTAAGGTGGATATTTGTTATGCTTAGTGGTAGGGAATCGAATGAA
>Ga0256827_10002815_pt1 | contig 11107 bp, 7 predicted proteins | sample CV84metaG_FD_185977 | JGI IMG/M metagenome (GOLD analysis project Ga0256827, IMG submission 185977) | Hydrothermal vent microbial communities from East Pacific Rise, Pacific Ocean - CV84 | ecosystem: Environmental > Aquatic > Marine > Hydrothermal vents | place: Pacific Ocean: East Pacific Rise...
ATAGAGCTGTTAAAAGAGAGTGGTTATGTTGAGGGACATTCAGAGAATTATGATAAATCTTTGGCTCTCTATTCTGGTGACCTTATAACTTATATTAAAACAACCTCTCCTAAAGCTTATGAGAAGCTCTCTAAGACCTATGGTGCTACGGTTGATGAGGTTATCTGTAAACGTGTGGCAAAACAGATGGATGGTTATGGGTCGTTGCATTTTTTGCGTAATGAAGTCAAAGACCGTGGGGCTAAATTTCGGCTTTGTCAATTTAAACCAGAGTTGGAGAACCCTGAAACCCAAAGCAGGTATGATGCCAATATTTTGAGGGTGGTTCGTCAGCTCTACTACTCGGAACAGAATAGAAACTCTATTGATTTGGTGCTGTTTTTAAATGGTATTCCTATTGTGACCATTGAGCTAAAGAGCGACTTTACCCAAAGTGTAGAGATAGCCAAGAGCCAATACAGAACCGACCGAAAACCCAAGGGCGAACCACTCTTGCAGTTTAAAAAGAGGGCTTTGGTTCATTTTGCTGTGAGTGGTAGCGAGGCTTGGATGACCACTAAACTGGCAGGAAAGAAAACCTTCTTTTTACCCTTTAATAGAGGAAAAGAGGATGGTAGTTCTGGAAATCCACATAATGAAAATGGGTACGCAACGCAGTATCTTTGGGATGAAGTTTTGAATCGTGAGAGTATTTTGAATATTATTCACCGTTACATGCACTTGCAGATAGAAGAGATAGAAGACCACCAAGGGCGAAAGAGCAAAAAAGAGACAATGATATTTCCACGTTATCATCAACTTGATGTGACACGAAAACTGCTAGAGGCAAGTAAAAAAGAGGGAGCAGGGCAACACTATCTTATTCAACACTCGGCAGGTTCGGGGAAATCTAACTCTATTGCTTGGTTGGCACATCAGTTATCTTCGTTGCACAGTGATGATGGAGAGGTTGTTTTTAATTCGGTTATTGTTATTACTGACCGAACGGTGCTTGATAGTCAACTCCAAGAGACCATTTCAGGTTTTGACCACACAAAAGGGGTGGTTGTAACCATTAGCCGAGAGGGGACAAGTGAATCTAAATCGGTTCAACTCAAAGAGGCGTTGAAGCGTGGGGCAAAGATTATTATTACCACGATTCAGACCTTTCCTTTTGTATTGGAAGAGATAAAAAAAGAGAAATCGCTCAAAGATAACAGCTATGCAATTATTGCCGATGAGGCACACTCTAGCCAAACAGGAGGAACAGCTCAAAAGCTTAGAGAGGTGTTGAATGTAGAGAAGTTGGCAGAGGGTGAAGAGTTGAGTATGGAAGAGATGCTTACTGCCTCGGTCGAGGCACGAACAGCAAAGCAAAATTTGAGCTACTACGCCTTTACAGCCACACCTAAACCCAAAACATTGGAGCTTTTTGGTCGATTGCCTAAGCCCAATGAACCAGCATCTAAAGAGAACTTGCCCCAAGCTTTTCATGAATATACCATGCGTCAAGCGATAGAAGAGGGGTTTATTTTAGATGTGCTAAGAGGCTACACCACCTACAAACGTTACTATAAATTGGAGCATGAAGATTTAAAAAAAGATCAAGAGGTCGAGACAAAAAGGGCTAAGGTTCAGATAGCAAAATGGTTAAACCTGCATCCACACAATATTGCTCAGAAGATAGAGATTATATGTGAACACTTTGTTACCCATATTGCCCACCTGTTGGATGGTCAGGCAAAAGCGATGGTGGTTACCTCGGGTAGATTGGTGGCTGTGCGTTATAAGTTGGCATTTGATAGCTATATTAAAGCCCAAGGGTTAGAGAAGCAGATGCGTGTAATGGTTGCCTTTTCTGGAAAAGTAGAGAACGAAGGAGAAGAGTATACCGAGAGTAAAATGAACCCCAAACTTCATGGGCGAGATATGAGAAAAGCATTTGATAGCAGTGACTACCAAGTGATGTTGGTTGCCAACAAGTTTCAGACAGGATTTGACCAGCCAAAGTTGGTGGCAATGTATGTTGATAAAAAGTTGGGTGGAGTAGAGTGTGTTCAGACACTCTCACGACTTAACCGAACCTATTCAGGAAAAGAGCAGACCTTTGTATTGGATTTTGTGAATGATGCAGAAGATATAAAAGAGGCGTTTGAACCATATTATAAAACTACCGAGATAGAGGATGTGACTGACCCAAATATTATCTATGAGCTGGAGAGTAAATTGGAGCAGAATCGTATCTTTACACCACAAGATATAGAAAATTTTTCCAAAGTATTTTTTGTGCCAAAAGTTTCACAAGCCAAGATAACTTCTATGTTGAAACCTGCTGTTGACCGATACTATATGGCATATAGAAGTGCTGTTGATGAGATAGATTTATTAACCAAAGGTGTGGAGATTGCTCAAAAAGATGGAGATACAAAAGCAGAGCATAACTACAAGTTGGATTTAAAAGAGTTAAATGAGCGTAAGAGTGAACTGGATATTTTTAAAAAAGATTTAGTTACTTTTGTACGAATGTATGAGTTTTTATCACAGATAGTTGATTATGAAGATGAGGAGCTAGAGAAGCTTTGGGCATTTGTTAAACATCTAATTCCTAACTTACGGAACTATCAGACCTCAGAGCCAATAGATATATCTATGGTTGAGTTAACCCACTATAAACTGCATCGACAGAAAGAGGAGTCTATTGCATTGAGTGGCAATAGCCAACTACAGAGTGGAGGCTCTGGTGGAGCTGTGGCAAAAGAGCCTGAAAAGGAGTTGCTCTCTTATATTTTAGATGAGATGAACACACTTTTTGCAGGGGATTTTAGCTCTGATGATATATTGAATTATGCTAAAACTCTAAAAGATAGAATGGCAGAGAATAAAACTGTGGTTGAACAGGTTCAAAACAATACCCAAGAGCAGGCGATGATGGGTGGATTTGCCGAGTCAATGAGTGATGCAATTATAGAAAATATGGAGTCACACCAAGAGATGGCAACCCAAGCATTGACCGAAGATAGAGTAATGAGTGGATTGGCAAATATTCTTTATACTATGTTAAAAAAGGATTTGGAGCAGAAGTATGTGACCAATAGTAGTTTTGGTTTGGGAATGGTGGCAGAAGAGGGGTCGAATTATTGTAATGGCAATAAAATAAGGAATTTATTCTAAAATATAGCGAGGCTAAAGCACTCGATTCCTTATATCTAAGTCGTATTTTCGGAATCGGAGTGTTTACACCCGAATAATAAATTGCTCAAAAAGGCTTATTTTATTGGTATTATGGTGAACCAAGCCTACACAATAGGTTATAGAGTGGGATTTTAAAAACTAATAACCTGTGTTCCCTCTGCAAATACTTTTGCAAAAATTTCGGTAGATATAACAACTGTTGTACCTTCTATAAAATCATCTTCATCCAGACCCATCTCTTCTGTATTTGCTGAACATAGTTGAACTGTTGCACCACTTTTGATTGCTTCGGTTATGAGTTGCCTTGGCGTTCTATCTTTTGCAAAGTATATGTTTTGATTATTCTCTTTTAAGGCATATTTTATGGCATTTGCACCAATAACAATGGTTACATCAGCACCCTGTTTCACACCACTTAAAGCGATACCAAAACCCATTCCTGCTTGTTGTAAGTTACCACTATTAACAAAGATAACTAACCCTTTTTCTGAAAGTGTTTTTTTTCTTTGAGTTGAGTTGTTCTCTTGGTTATCTGCATAGGCAGAACCAAAGAGAAGGGCAATAAGTAAGCTCAATCTTTTAAACATGTTTTTCCTTAAAAATAAATTATAAAAAATTATATAATTTTCTTATATGTTTGGGCTTAATTCCTTTATTAAAAAAGATAAATATCTATATCAAAAAGTAGTGTTAAATCTGAATATAATTATTTTTTTTAATAAAAAATATAGATATTTATTTTATGTTTCATTAAGTTACACCCATATTGCTTCTTTATGAATAAAAACAATATAGCGTTAAATCTTCACTATTTTGGAATAGAATTTCTATAAGTATTTAATAAATAAAATAGGAGAGGTATTGAGTTTAAGTCCATTGACACTACTCTACATTGAAGATGATAGAGATATACAGATGATATATTCTGTACAGTTAGAAAACTTTGTAGATAAAATTATCTATGCAGGGGATGGTGAAGAGGGGTATGAATTATATTTGGTTCATAAACCTGATATTATATTACTTGATATTAATATGCCAAAACTTGATGGTATCTCTTTGGCTAAGAAAATTAGAGAGTTGGATAAAGAGGTTAAGATAATTATTACAACCTCTTATGGTGACCAAGAAAAACTATTGGCTGCAATTGAGCTTGCATTGGTTAAGTATATTATAAAACCAATTGATCCAAAAGTGTTAGAAGAGACAGTAATAAAAGCAAAGAATGAGATAATAGCTAGTCAGAAAAGAGAAGAGAAAAAGGTTTTTATATTAGAGAATGATATGCTCTGGAATAGAACAGATGAAAAACTTTTTTTAAATAATAAAGAGATAAAATTGACCAAAAATGAGAGACGACTATTAACACTTTTATCTACCAATCCAAATAAGGTTTATACCTTTTTTGAAATTTTTGATTATCTTTCACATGATGACTTTTATAAAGAGTATGATGCCAATCAGATTCGAGCTTTGGTCAAATTGATAAGGAAAAAAATTCCCAAAGATGCTATCTTAAATATTTACGGAGAGGGGTATCGTTTTAATCCTATCCGTTAAAATTCAACTTTAGAAGAGTTAAGTACCTCTAGTGCTATATTGAATTTATAATTCTTAATCAACTCTTTAAGTTTATTGAATATTACACTATCTTTAGGGTTCAGATGTTCATCCTCTAGCTCTTTTATCACATCACGACAGATTTTTGGTCTTTTTCTTTTTAGAGAGTTCTCTAGTTTAGAGAATAGTCTCTCTTTTAACTCGTCATTAATAAAAGTTGTCTCTTTAATAAACTGTTGTGGAATATATTTTAAAAGTGCTTTATAGAGTTTTTCTACATCAATTGGTTTATTAAGATGGGTATTCATTCCATATGATTTACTTCTTTCCATATCTTCTTTCATAGCATTGGCAGAGAGTGCAATAATTGGAATATCTTTGTCTTTTTTACGAATAACTTCACTTGCTTTATATCCATCCATAATAGGCATCTGTATGTCCATTAAAATTAAAGCATAGTTATTTTTTTCAAAGAACTCTACACCCTCTTTACCATTAGATGCAATGTCAAGTTGTATATTTGAATTTTCTAAAAGCCCCATAATAATCTCTTGGTTAATTGGATTGTCTTCAACTAAAAGGATATTTGTCTTTTTTAATAAATTAATATTTTTTTGAAGAGGTGTTGATTGGTATCTGCTGTGATTATAGTCTTGAATATGCTCTTTGCTCTCTTTAATCTCTTTTAGCTCAATTTCAAAAATAAAAGAGCTTCCTTCGTTTGGTTTGCTCTCTACCCAGAGTTTTCCATGCATTAGTTGAACCAACTGTTTAGAGATGGTTAAGCCTAATCCTGTTCCTCCATAGTTTCTGGTAGTGCTTCCATCGGCTTGTGAAAAAGGTTTAAATAGTCGCTGTTGCTCCTCTTGTGTTAATCCAATTCCTGTATCTTTTACAATAAAGCGAAAGGTGTCGTTGTTGACTTTTTGAATAGATAAAAAAACCTCTCCTTTCTCTGTAAACTTAACAGCATTACTTAGTAAATTATTAAGTACTTGAGAGACGCGTAAGCTATCTCCATAGAGACGTTTTGGCATATTTTGAGAATACTCGATATCTAGTTTTAACCCTTTTTTCTTGGCTGTAAATCGTACTAAATCCATAGAGCTTTTAACCATTTTGTAGATGTTAAAGTTGTGTTTATCTATAGATAGTTTTCCAGATTCCATTTTTGAAACATCTAAAATATCGTTGATAATTGCCAAAAGCATTTTTGCTGAGTTGTCAATTTTTTCAATATAACCTCTCTGTTTACCATTTAAATCTGTCTGTAGTGTTAAGTAGCACATACCAATAATCCCATTCATTGGTGTTCGTATTTCATGGCTCATATTGGCTAAGAATTCAGATTTTAATTTGGATGTATTTTCAGCTTTTTTCTTCATTGCATAGAGTTTGTCATTATGGTTTTTAAACTTCTCTTGAAGATGATTAAAGGCATCAACAAGTTTACCTATCTCATCATCTTTCTCTACAACCATCTTTTTATTAAAATCTGGTTTCTCTGTTCGTAGATTCTCTACAGCTTCATGAACTTTATTAAATCTTCGTTTAATAGGCATATACATATAGAGAAGAACCATAGATAGTACTATAATCATAGTAATAGATAAAAAAAGTGTAAAATGAAGAAAGTTTGTGCTGTTAATTGAAATTTGTTTGAGTTTATTTGAAAAATTACTCTTACTTAATTGTTGAGATTTTTTAAAGTTCTTTTTAATCCTACCTGCCTCTTTATCAAAAGGGGTAAGATAGGCAAAGAGTTCAGATGCATTTAACTGGTTGGCGATTTGTATCTTTTTATATGTGTGGTCAAGGAAATCTTCAAACTCCTTTTTACGCTCTACTATCTTCTTTTTATCTTGCCTGTTTTTTTGTAATTTTTCTATTTTATTTAAATTATTTAATATAATCTCTTTTAATATAATAGTTTTTTCTACTCTACCAAGCTCTGTCTCTATCATTATATTTTTAAAGGATTCAACTAGTTCATCAAAAAGTCTTATATTTTTATTTTCTATAAAGAGAATTTGAGAAAGTTTTATTTCAATATCTACAGCATTTTTTGAGTTATTTTTTGTAAAAGTATAGATACTAAATAGATATATAATGAATGTGATAAGGGTGAAAATGAAGATAATACGTATTTTTTGAAGAATGGTTAAATTAAACATGACTGCTATGAAATCCTGAATTCTGAAATTAGAGAACTCTATTATAGCAGTATTATTAAATTTATTCTATTTAACCTTTAAACTTTTACTGTTTTTAAGTATAGACGATGAGTAACTTATAAAAACATAATTTTTTTGAATCATTGATTCTATCTCTGATGGTGTAAACTTTTTAGGTGGCTTTCGTTTACTTTTTCCCATCTCTCTAATCCAATAAGCACGTAACTGTTTAGGGCTTTTTTTTACAATTGTTTGATAAAATTCTGTATAATATTTATCATCATCTAAAGGGATAATTTTTACCCCTTTTATTGTCGCTCTTTTTCCTAGATATACATCTGAAATCTCTTTTTTTGTTAAAGAGGAAATTTTGCTGTTTGGTGTAATTCTCATATTAATATTCGCAAAGATTAAAGAACTTAACGATAGTAATAGAATTATTGGTTTCATACATGTACCTTATTTAAGTGATTCAGGTAGTATATAGGCTTACTATAAAATAAAACTTAAATTTAAAAACTAAAGTAAAATTTAAATTAAAGTTGAAGCTTGTTTTAAGGAAAGAGAGCAGAATGATAACTCTAGAGGTTGTTAAATATTATTATCTGTTCTTTTATTTTTGCTTTTTGAAATGGTTTGTATATAAAAGAGATGTTCTGTAGAGGGTATATCTCTTTTATATCTTGCTCATTCTCTTTCTTTGTAATAAAGATAATTGGAATCTCTTCTATATTGGTATGTCTCTTTAAAAAATTGAAAACTTCAATACCACATAGGTCATTAAGTTCAGTGTGTAAAATAACCAAATCTATCTCTTCTTCGTCAAATACCTCTAATGCTTCATATTTATTTAGTGCCAATAAAATATCGAAATCTCCATCTAAAATCTCCATTAATTCATCAATCTCTTCAGGGTTATTATTGATAATTAAAATTGTAGATATGTGGTTTTTATTAACAGATAACTGTTGATTTAAATCTTGGATAACGTCTTTAAGTTCGTTTGAACATTTTTGAATCAGTTTTTTATTTGGATTATTTTGTTTGTGCAGTGCTGTTGTAATTTTTTCTAAAGATAGCATACCCAATGTAGATGATAGACCTTTTATTGCATGAATAGTATCTTTTAATTCACTTTTATTAAGGTTATTTAGTTGAATGCTTTTATATCTCTCTAAAAAGTTATATAAAACTTTTAAGTATAAATCATAATTATTATTTAGATATTTCAACCCAATATTAGTATCTATATGTTTAAAAAGAGGTAACTGATTCTCATCTGTTGGCACTATAATCCTTTAGTGTTTATATTAAAATTCTTAGAATGAAATATTATCTCTAAAAGAGGTAGTAAGTGTGAAAAAAAGTGATTTTTTTATTCATATTTAAAAAAATAGGTACTTTTTTGTAACAAAATAGAAATAAGCTCTTTAAATTAAAAAGTAAAAAGCCTTTTCTTTATGTTAAAAGTGGTTGATAAGTCTGCTTTGTAGATGTCTACGAAAGTTATTCATAATTGGTGAAGAAGATTGAAGTAGAAGAAATACTGTTAATGTTGATACTGTTTTCATTTAATTTTCCTTTGTTTTTGTAATTAGATTATAATCTAAGAATTGGTAAGAATAGTGAAAATTAAAGAGAATATTAGTATAATTTATTCAAAATTGAATTACATTTTAATGAAAGTTATATTAATGAACAGCTCTTCGCAAGAAAATTATATTATTGAACTCTCTAAACGAGTTCTCCCTTATAAATGGTCTATATTATTTATTATGATACTTTTTATGGCTTTAATGAAAGTCAAACTCTATTTTACACCTTCTGTTTATGAATCGTATGCAATTATTAAGGTTAAGGTTAATGAGAATAAAGTAGATAGTAAAGATTTATTACGAGACAGTCTATTTAAGACCAATACGGTTGGAATTAATCAAGAGATGGCTATTTTACAAACCTATCAAACCAATCAGAAAGCATTGAAAAAAGTTAATTTTCAAGTTAAATATTTTATTCCAGAGGGTTATAAAAAGATAGAAGTGTATGAGAATATACCTTTATCTATACACAATATTACTCTTATAGAGAATAAATATATTAATCATCCTATTACTGTTGTACCTTTGAAAAATGGTTTTTCATTACGTGTTAAAGATGTAGTTGATAATAGTGTATATGCCTATGATACAAATGTTACAACTCCATTTTTTACAGCCGTTGTAAGTAAAACAGAAGAGTTTATTACACCTATTGAGATTAAGCTACAGGGGAGTAGTCGTCATATTTATGAAAGTATTATTAAAAAATCTCTATCTGTAACACAATTAAAGGTAGAGACAAATCTGATTAAAGTATCTTTTCAAGATACTATACCACTTCGAGCTAATCAGTATATAGATGCGTTGGCAGATGTCTATATTAATAGAAGTATTAAAAAGAAAAATAGTATTAATAGTAAAATCTTAAATTTTTTAAATGATAAATTGGCAATTACAAAAAAGAAACTGGATATTGCAGAGAGTGAATTAGAGGAGTATCAATCTGCAAATAAGAATATTAACCCCTCTATAAACTCTAAAGACTCTTATAACAAGTTAAGTGATATTGAGCTACAACTTTCAGAGATTCAATTAAAAGAGCAGTTGGTTGAAAATCTTTTGGTTTTTATAAAGCGTAATCGCAACCTTGACTCTATTGCTCCTACATTATTAGAGTTTAATGCCCAGTCTACACTTAAATTGATTACTGATATTCAAACACTTCAAATAAAAGAGGATGAGTTAACATTAGAGTTTACAGATAAATATCCACCTTTAATAAAGTTGCGTAAACGGATGCGTAGTCTTAAAAGACAAGTCTCTTTGAATATTAAAAATTTACAATCTACACTGAAAGTAAAACGGAAAAGCCTTTTAAGACAGAAATCTAAACATGAAAAAGTTTTAACGGCTCTTCCTAAAAAAGAGAAAAACTATATTAATTTTAAACGAAACTATGAGGTAAACTCAAAAATCTATACCTATCTTCTAGAGAAAAAATCAGAAAACGAGTTGCTTCAAGTGGCAACTATCTCTGATTATGAGGCTGTAGATAAGGCTTACTCTTCGATGATTCCAATAAAACCTAAACGGATGGCTCTTTTAATTCTTGCAGGTATTATGGGGCTTATACTTGGTGTTGTATTGGCGTTACTTCGTTCACTATTAAAAAAGAAGATTCAAAAAAAGCAAGAGATTGAAGAGTTAATTAAGCTTCCTCTCTATGGACATATTCCTCTTTTTAAAGAGAAGATGGGTATTAACAGAGCTATTGAAGAGGCGTATCGTAAATTGGCTATTAATTTGCAGTTTTCTAAAAAAGAGCATGAGGGTAATATTGTATTGATTACATCTTCAATTAAAGGAGAAGGAAAAACAACAACTTTGGCAAATTTGACAGGTATTTTTAGAGAGACAAAGTATCGTTCTATTTTGATTGATTTAAATATCATAGAGCCATCTCTTCATACCTATTTTAGTATGGATTTACCATATTCTGGAATGAGTACATATCTGAGCAGACGAGATAATTTGGGTAATATTATATTTACTACTCACTACTCTAATCTAGATATTATTACAGCAGGTCCTATACCTCCAGACCCTGCTGAATTAATTGAGTCTTCTCAATTAGAAGAGTTATTTACAGTTTTAAAAGAGAGATATGATTATATTTTTATAGATACTCCATCTTTTGAAGAAGTTCCAGAAGTTTTAGATTTGGTCAAATATGCAGATAAGAGTTTGGTTGTTTTACGAGAAAATGTAAGTAGTAAGCCATTAGTTGAAAAGTTAGAACATGCGATTAGAGAGAAGAGACTCAAAAATATTGGTTTGGTTTTTAAATCTACAGTCAAAATGAGTAAAGAGGATTTATCTAAACCTTTTATTGCTCAACAGAGTCAACCTAAAAGGTTAAGAGGGTAATTATCTATAGCATTGCTAAAGCTATATTCAAGTTTTATATAATGCCTATTTTGTAGGATTTGCTCTTTTTAAAATTTCTATAAACATCTAATTATGGGCTTATCGCGTAGCCAATGAAATAAGGAATTTATTCCAAGATATTACGAGGCTAAAGCACTCGATTCCCTATATGCAAGTCGCATTTTCGGAATCGGCGTGTTTACACCCGAACAATATATTGGCAAACAAAAGAGCTTT
>Ga0256827_10002816_pt1 | contig 11107 bp, 5 predicted proteins | sample CV84metaG_FD_185977 | JGI IMG/M metagenome (GOLD analysis project Ga0256827, IMG submission 185977) | Hydrothermal vent microbial communities from East Pacific Rise, Pacific Ocean - CV84 | ecosystem: Environmental > Aquatic > Marine > Hydrothermal vents | place: Pacific Ocean: East Pacific Rise...
CACATTATTATGCTTTTGCAAATAAGTAGCTGGTACTAAATCCGAAATTTCACCTTCAATAGCACGCTTAATAATAGACGCTTTCTTGTCTCCCCAAGCCATCAAAACTATCGATTTAGCTGACATAATAGTCTCAATTCCCATCGTAATAGCACGCTTAGGAACATTCTCAATTGCCAAAAAATCGCTAGCAGCATCAGACATTGTAAGCGAATCAAGTGTAATAAGTCGTGTTGGAGAATTTAAACCAGAACCTGGCTCATTAAATCCTACATGACCTGTTCTACCAATTCCAAGCAGTTGCAAATCAATTCCACCATAATCTTTTATCTTCTGTTCATAGTTTTGACAATAATCAAATATCTTTTCAAGAGCAACTGTGCCATCAGGGATATTTACATTCTCTTTTGGAATATCTACATGATTAAACAAATGCTTATGCATAAAATAATAATAACTCTGAATATGATCTTTCGGCATAGGATAATACTCATCAAGATTGAAAGTTACTACGTTTTTGAAACTTAATCCTTCCTCTTTATGCATTCTCACTAATTCTCGATAAACACCTATAGGACTTGAACCAGTAGCAAGACCAAGTACACATGTTTTACCTTCTGCATTCCTACTTCTAATTAATTCTGCAATTTGCATTGCAACTACTTTTGATCCAGACTCTACATCGCTATAAATATCTGTATAAAATCTTTCGTATTTTCTTATTAGTTTTTCACTTACTGGAATATTATCATATTTTTCTGTCATAATATTATGTCTTTACTAATTAATTTTAGGGTGTTCATCCCTAAGACAATGAGATATTGAATAATCAATTATCTTAAAATCCTATTTGTATTTATCTATATTTCAGGTATTTATTCTATATAAAGCTATTTTACATATTAAGATATTAGATAGAATTATACTATTTAATCATAATCTTATTATTAGCATCAAAATACAAAGCCGCAGCACCAAGAATTGCAATATCCTTTTGTTCGCTAACTTCAATTTTCAATTTTTGAAGGCTATGAGGATATACAAATTCTAAAACTGTTTCCCACATACTTATCTTAAAATACTCAAAAGCAGCAGCAATTGGTCCACCAATAATTATTAACTCAGGATCAACTGTGTACATAATCATCTTTATGGCATTTCCAAGGTCATTACCGTATTGCTCCATAATAGCAAGAGCTATTTTATCATCATTTTTGGCTCTTTTATATAAAGAATCAAAAGAAAAACCATACTTATTATCGAAATACGACTCACTCAAATAATGCTCTAAATCGTGCTTTTTATATGGCAAATTACCATATTCACCAGCACCACAATTACTTCCAGAATACAAATGAGATTTGAACACAATACCGGCACCAACACCAGCACCAAGAATAAGCCCTATAAGATTATTAACTCCTTTTCCTTTTCCAAAATAATGCTCTCCTATTGCAAAACAATTGGCATCATTATTCACATAAACAGGAACATTAAGAGTATCCTCTAATATTTCTTTAATATGAACTTCTTTCCACGATTTTATTTGGCGAACGCTATAAACAATGCCTTGTTTTACATCAACTAAGCTTGGAGCACCAAAGCCAATACCAATTACAGTATCGTCCATAACCTCCTTAATAGTTGAAATTATCTCTTTGATTATCTCGCTCTCAGAATCACTATTATTAATCTTCTTTATAACACTTTTCTCTACATTCTGCCCCACAACCTTACCAACAAGCAACATTTTTCCTCCAAGAGAAACACCAATAACCGATTTTTTTGTCATTACCATAACTTATTAAATATTCACAGATTTTGAATCAAAACATAATGAAGCAGCACCTAACATTCCTCTATTATTTGTATCACTAAAAGCAATTTGAATATTATCTACACTTCTTTGATAAGGATAATCTCTAATAGTTTCCCACATTTTTTCTTTAAAGAATTCATTTGATTGAGCAACAGAACCACCAATTGTTATTCTTTGAGGATCAACAGTTGACATAATCATTTTAACAGCATTACCTAAATGATATCCAAAAATATTGAATGCATCCAAAGCAACTTTCTCACCTTTTTTTGCCATTTCAAACATTTCAAATCCATTAATGCCATACTCGGTATCAAAGAATTGCCCACTACAATAATCTTCTAAAGTTCTATCTTTATATGGTAGAATTCCAAATTCTCCAGATGCTCCACTCGACCCATTAATTAATTCTTTATTATAAATTATTCCGGCACCAAGACCGGTACCAATAGTAAGTCCAACAAAGAACTCACATTCTATTCCTTGACCAAAATAAGCTTCGCCAAGAGCATAGCAATTAGCATCATTGTTCATGTAAATAGGAACATCAAAATGAGGTTTTAAACGTTCAATTAGATGAACTTCCTTCCATGAAGGAATATTCTGCACGTCATAAACGATTCCTTCATCAGCATCAACAATACTTGGCAATCCAATTCCTATGCCTTCAACTGTTTCATCCATAAGAGTTTTAATCACCTCTATCATTATGTTTATCACAACATTCTCATCACCATTATCCTCTGGCAAAAAACGATATTCTCTTTTAAAAACTTCTGCTTGATTAACACGAGCTGCTAATATTTTTGTTCCCCCTAGGTCTATTCCTATAAATGTTTTAGCCATAACTATCTATATTATTATTTTAATAAATCTTTAATTTTTACTGTCTTATTACTAATTATTGGTTTTGACCAAAAAGCCATACTCAATATATATGCTAATGGAATAAATATAAATATCATTCCTATTTTTAAATCTGAGAAATCGCTAATAAATCCAATTATCAACTGAACAACTGCCCCTCCCATAATTCCTGTCATAAGTATTCCTGCAAATGAACCATGATTTTTAGAAACCGAATTTAATGCCAAAGACATAATAATTGGATACATCACTGAAAGGAAGAAACCACTTATCATAAAACTATACAGTGAAGTTTCAGCAGGACCAAATAAAGCCAAAACAAGGCTTAATATTGCAATAGTGGTAAATATTTTCAAAACAACTTTACTATCTAATATCTTTAACAAAAATAGTCCCAATACACCTCCAACAGTCATCAAACCCCAAAAATTCCCAACAGCATCTGCTCCTACGGTTTGGTAATCATAAGAATGATATTGCTGAAGAAACTTTGACATCCAATACGAAATGCCTTGTTCTGTACCTACGTAAGCAAAAATTCCAAAGAAATAAAGTATTACATATTTATTCTTAAAAAGGTCTAAGTAACTTTCTTTACTTCCTGCTTTTTCATCTTCATTAAGTTGAACTTTTGGAAATTTAGTAAAGAAAATAATAACCAACATTAGCAAACTCAATATTGCAAATACCCAATACATAGAAACCCAAGACATATCTTGAGGCACTATTGAACTAAAAAACTGAATACTTCCACTTTGTTCATCACTATCAATACCTACCACGAGCCAAGAATATACTTGCGGACTAACAAATGATGCCAAACCAAAAATCAACTGAGCCATTACTGATGTAAAAGCATAGTTCTCTTCACCACCAGAAATGCGAAGCAATGGATTAATAACAACTTGAAGAATAGCCATTCCAGCACCTATAGTAAATAATGAAAATAAGAATACTGGAAAACTAGGCATTCCTGCAAATAATACAGAACCTAATAATGCAATAATAAAAGCTAATAACATCAATTTCTTTTCACCAAATCTTTCTACCATAAAACCTGCTGGAATAGACATTACTCCATAAGCGATAAAGAATGAAAATGGTAAAAATCCTGCCATAGTTTCACTCAAACCAAAACTTGCTGAAACACTTGGATTAAGAGCTCCTAAAATATTAGTTAGGAAGGAAATAACAAAAAATGTTACTAATATTAACCCAACAATTATATAATTCTTTTTGCTTTGCATATTTGCTAATTTTCTAATTATTAATATTATATCCTTTTACTCTTAAATCAATATTATCCTTCAAATACTTAGTATTTACTTTAACAGAAATCTCTCTTTTCTCATTAGGAACTAAAGAAACATAATTATCAGACCAAATAATAGGTAATATTATTTCTCCTGTTTTCTTCTCTACTAATTGTAATTCAAGAAAGAATGCAATATTATTCGAATTATTTTCCAATTCTACATTATAAAAAGTATAATCTGAATCATCATTATTCTTTAATGTTACAAGCTTGTACTCTACATCTGCTTTTTTCATTGTATTTAATGCAGTAAAATCAGCATATTGTTTAGAAGGAGTATGATAATACCAACTTTCAAACTCAAAATCATAATCAAGAACATCCTTCTTTTTCGATAACCAATAGAAATTATTTGCTATTTCCTTTTTGTCTTTAACTACTCTTAAATCAATAAAATAAACATTAGAAATAACATTTAAGTTTTCTAAAGACAAAATACTAATTGAAGAATTTGCATCAATATCATTCTTAACTATTTCTGAAAAAACAATTTTTGAATTTATATCATAAACACTAATGTGTGTTTCTATATTGTTTTCTTCTTTCAATCTATCATTAACTAGATAAATGTTATTATTTTCATAATTATATAAAGCGTGTAATGCTTCGCCAGCCTTTTTTGTTGCATAAAAAGCTCCATTAGGCATAAGATAGCTATCGTAAAGCTGCCAATACATTTCTGGCCAAGCAGAGTTTAACATCCACTGAATTATTCCTGTTGCTTTGTATCTATTAGCAGAAAATGCTTCAAACATAGGACGCATCAACTCATAATTAAGAATCTGTGCTTTTGTAGCATACTCTTCTACGGATTTTGATTCGCCATATCGAGCATTTAGAGCTTTAGTAAATCTATCTAGATTATTAAACTCATTTCTTCCACAATGAAAATCCCATACATCATTAATTGGCCATAGATTCTTCTTTGGTATCATTTTACGAATACTCTCAATTGGTGGAACTTGAGCTCCAGGTCCAGTCTCTGTATTAAAACCAAAAGCACCTCCATAAAGTGTATCAGCAAACCAATAAATAGGAGGCTCATAAGCATAAGGTCCACGCATTTTAACACCAGATTTTATATCATCAGTCTCCCACTCTTTTGCAGAAGACAAATATATTCTGCTGCTATCATATTTATTAAATGTTTCGAAATAACTACTTTCCAAATCAGGAGTTGCAATACAATCGCTACCACCAAACCAAGCAAATATTGAAGGATGATTTCTTAACCAAACAAGTTGATCTTGCCAAGCTTGTGACATCATATTTACATCATAATCATTAAGAATTCCACCATATTTCTCATCACAATATTTTCCAAGATAATCTTCCCATTCCCAATGACAACTCCAACCTACCATTACCAAAATACCAAGTTCATCACATGTTTTGTATAAATAATCATCTTTTCCCCAGAAACCTTCAAGTCTGATAGTATTTAGATTCATATTTATTACATATTCTAACTGTGCACGATCATAATCGTGAGTATTATTAAGCATCATATTATCAACCCAACCTGCTCCTCTTATCAATATTTTCTCACCATTAATAATGAATCCTCTATGACCTTCATCATTATAATAATCTTTTATCTCTCTAATTCCATACTTAGTTTCAACACTTGATAAAGTTGCATTATTCTCTATAAAACTAAAACTAGCATTATGCATTATTGGTTCTCCTATAGTATATGGCCACCATAATTGAGGGTTCTCCACTACTAATTCTTTATCTTCTGTTGCAACAAATGAGACTAATATAGATTCATTTGCATCGAGCTTAACTGATTTATGCAACACTTTATCATTAATATTCAATTCTACAATACCACTTATTTTTTTGTCTGTATAATTTTTAAGCAAACAACTAGCATTTTCAAAGGCAACGGTATAATTATCGTTTTTAAAATAAGTCTCTATATAAGGTTGCACTACTTGCACCTTATTAATAGCTGTCAACTTAACATCTCTAAAAATACCCATATTTTGATCTGGTGGTGCAGGGTTCCAATCAACAAAACCAATGCTAAAATCACCAGCTTTGGGAGGAAAAACTTCAACTGCAAGAATATTCTCACCTTCTTTTATAAAGCCATCTACTTTAAAACTATACATTCTAAATGCATTATTAACATCAGATGTATCAGCAATTTGTTTTCCATTAAGCCAAATATTTGCTTTATAGTTAATTCCTTCAAAGCTAAGCTCAAAATTGGAATTTATATTATCAATATTAAAGACATTCCTATACCACCATGGTTTTTTAAATTTCTCTACATCTATATTATTTAGATTTTTTCCTAAAAAAACATCTTTATATATACCACCTTCAACCAAAGCATTAAAAACAGTAGTTGGAACTTTAGCATTAACCAAATATTTTAACTTGTAATTATTTGAAGAAATTACATCGCCACCATCATTAACTGAATCCGAAGAAAAAATTTGCCAAGTATCTGCTAAAGAAGCGTTGTCCTTATCATCACTATTATCAAGGGGTTGACAAGAAGTTAATCCTACAATAATAAGTGTTACTAATAATAAATAATAATTTGAAATCTTAAACATATAGCTAGTTAATTAAAATCTACCAATGCAAATATATGCAATAAGCGGGTGCAAACTTACAATAATATTTTTAATACTGCAACTTTTTGCATCTTTTTAAGCTATTTTTAATGCAATCACTAGCACCGATTCGCTACAACAATGCAACAACATAAATAAAACAACACCAAGCTTATTTGTTATAAATTACCAAAAGACATTCATAAATATCGACATTACTTATTATTACAGTAGTAATTCATTCTTTTGCAATAATAAATATATATCGAAATAAATAAATATTATTTGCCCATTAAAAAAATATGTTGTAGTTTTGCGTGCAACTTTTTGCACTTAATATCTGTTTTACTAAGAATTCGACATAAAACATAAATATTAAGAGTAAATTTGATTAAGTATCATTAAATAGGTGAATATGAAAGGATATCTTACTATTATCTTAATGCTTTTTACAAGCATTCTCTTCGGGCAGAGTTTAATAACTGGGTCTGTAAGTGATTCCAAAACAAAGGAATCCTTACCTGGAGTTAATATTGTAATAAAGAACACAAGTAAAGGAACTGTTACCAATATCGAAGGTAAATTCTCCATAGAGGCAGCCAAAGGGCAAGTTTTAGTATTTTCATTTATGGGTTATAATACTAAAGAAATAACAATTGCTGATCAGAAAAGCATAAATATTTCATTGGAAACAGAGAACAAAAGCCTTGATGAATTTGTTGTAGTTGGATATGGAGTGCAACGAAAAAGTGATGTTACAGGCGCATTAGCAAAAATAGATTCTAAGGATTTTGAAGAAACACATTCTTCATCTGTAAGCCAAATTATGCAAGGTCGTGCTGCTGGAGTAACAGTAACTACATCAAGCGGATCTCCTGGAAAAGCCCCTGAAATTCTTGTAAGAGGAATATCTTCTATAAACGGTACGCCTCCATTATGGGTGGTAGATGGAGTTCCAATTTCTGGTAATGTGAACCCTCAAGACATTGAGAGTATGGAAATACTTAAAGATGCTTCTGCTGCAGCTATTTATGGAACTCGTGCTGCCGGTGGAGTAATATTAGTTACTACTAAGAAAGGTAAAAAAGGTAAAATGCAACTAAACTATGAAAATAGATTTGGTTTAGGACAGTTTCCTAAATTCCTTGATCTTACAGATGCTGATGATTGGGCTAGGTTAAGAAGTGAAGCTTATGAGAATGCAAGCCTACCAGTTCCTCCATCATTGGGAGAATCTTTTGGATCAGGTACAGATTGGCAAAGAGAGATTAGTCAAAATGCATTCTCTTCTAATCATTTTATAAGTGCTTCTGGTGGAAGTGAGAAAATACAATATTATATGAGTATGAATTATGGCAATCAAGATGGTATAATTCAAAAATCTGATGCAAGAAATGCAAGTTTTCGTATTAATACTACGGCTCAAGTTAATGACTGGTTAAAAGTTGGAGAGAATATCTCAGTAAGCAGCAACGTTCTGCATTCAGTAAATGAAGATGACGAATGGAATGCCGTATTAATTGAAGGAATTAGTATCGACCCAATAACTAAGGTTACTAAAGAAGATGGCAGCTGGGATGGTTCAAAATACAATACTGTAGCAAATCCTGTTGCACATTTAGACAGAACTAAAGGAGAAAATAAAGATTTTGGTCTTGCAGGTGATATTTTTGCAGAAATAAGTTTCCTAAAAGATTTCAAACTAACTACAAAACTTGGAGTAAACAAATACAATAGTAATTTTTATGATTGGACTCCTACTTTCTTCGTAAAAGTTGGTGAAGAAAATAGTCAAACATCTGTTTCTCGCGATTATTACGAAGAATTTGATTGGGTTTCTTCAACATACCTAACTTGGCAACAAGATTTTAATAAGCACAGTCTTATGGCAATGGCAGGATATGAAGCTCAGCAAACTGTTTCTGAATGGTTCGGAACAAGCGCCAGCGACCTTATGAGTCAAAATGAAGACCATATATTTATAGATAATGCCAATGGAAATAATAAATCTGCATCTTACGGTTTAGGTTCTGAAGTAACATTATCATCATATTTTGGACGTATTAATTATTCATTCAATAGAAAATATTTTGCAACTGTAAATCTAAGATATCAATCTTCTTCTAAATTTGGATATAATAAAAGAGGTGGACTTTTCCCTTCAGCATCCATAGGATGGAATATTAGCAAAGAGAAGTTTATGAATTCACTTGGCTGGTTAAACAACCTTAAACTTAGAGCTGGATATGGAATTACAGGAAATGCTCAATCTTTAGAACCTTATAGTTTTATAGGAACTACTAATACTGGCCAAAATTATGTTGTTGGTGGGGAAATTACAAGTGGAGTTTCTTTGAGTAGAATTCCTAATCCAAATTTACATTGGGAAGAAAAAAGCACTCTAAATATTGGTATTGATATGTATACCCTGGAGAATAAGCTAAGCTTTACTGGCGATTTCTTTATCGACAATACCAATGGAATGATACTAGCTGTTGAACTTCCTGGACACGTTGGAGCTGAACAAGCACCATTTCAGAATGTAGCATCAATGAAGAATGTTGGTTTTGAAATGAACCTTGGTTATAAAAATAAAGACCATAAATTAAAATATGATATAGTATTAAATTTCAGCCACGTAAAGAATACTGTTACTGATTTAGGAAGTACCGGTTCACTACAAGATGCTTCATTTATGCAGATGGGTTATATTTCAAGAACGGTTACTGGCGAATCAATGGCTAATTTCTATGGTTATGTTACCGATGGATTATTCCAAAATCAAGCTGAAGTTGATGCTCATAAAAAGCCTAATGGAACACTAATTCAACCAAATGCAAAACCTGGCGACATTAGATATAAAGCTGATGAAAATGGAAATTTAATAACAGATATTATTGGCAGTCCATTCCCTAAATTCACAATGGGACTAAATACTAGACTCCAATATGGGAAATTCAGCTTACTTACATTCTTTTATGCTGTTTACGGAAATGAGATTTTTAATGCTTCAAAATTCTACACTCATAATTCAAGTGTAAGATATAATGTAAGTACAGACTTAAAAGACAGATGGCTTTTAGAAGGTGATACAGAAGATCCAAATTTAGCTCGATTAAATATTAATGATGCAAATAACAGTTTAAGGTCAGACCGCTTTATTGAAGACGGCTCATATATAAGACTTAAAAACATTCAATTAGAGTATACTTTCTCTCAAGATTGGTTAGCAAAAGCATCTATTGCAAGTTTAAGATTATTCGTTGGCGTTGAGAATGCATTTACAATTACAGGTTATTCTGGTTTTGATCCAGAGGTTGGTATTTACAATGGGAGACCACTCGATAGAGGAATTGACAGAGCTCAATATCCTAATGCTAGGGTTTACTATTGTGGTTTAAGTATTCAATTATAAAATTATTCTATTATGAAAATTAAAACATTAAATATAATAGCATTAATTGCAATAGTTGCAATGGCTACTTCATGTAAAAAGGACTTTTTGGATACACCATCGCCTGCTCCTTCTTACGAAATTAATTTTGCTAGTGCAGAAAATGCCGAATTAGCAGTTGTTGGTTGTTACGACATTATGGGTTGGGATGGAAAACATAATACTATTCCTTTTTTCTTTGGAGATATTATTGGTCGTGATGGATATAAAGGTGGTGATGTAGGATCTGACCAAGACTGGATGGATAACCTCATTAGTTTTACTTATACTCCTGACAATTATATGCTAAACACAGCATATACCGATTATTTCAAAGGTGTAGGAAGAGCAAATTCTACCATAGAAAATATTGATAAAATGAGTTCAGATATTATTTCTGATAAATTAAAATCTCAGTATATTTCAGAAGCTAGATTCGCTAGAGCTTATTTCTATTTTGAATTAGTAAAAACATTTGGCAAAGTACCATTAATTGACCATATATTAACTCCTGATGAGTATCAACAGCCTCTAGCTACTGAAAGTGAAATTTATGCTTTAATTGAAAGTGATTTAATTAGCGCAAAAGCTAGTTTACCATCAAAAAGCATTGCAGGTGCAGAATATGTTGGCCGAGCTACAAAAGGAATGGCTCAGGCTTTACTTGCAAAAGCTTATATTTTTCAAAGTAAATGGGCTGAGGCAAAAACAATAACAACTAATATAATTTCTGAAGGAGAATACTCTTTACTACCAAATTATGAAGATGTATTTAATATGGACTATGCGAATAATGATGAAATAATATTCTCAATTCAGTTTAAAGAATCAGCAAATGGTGAATATGGTAATGATAATGAAGGTTCCATGCTTGAAGTGTATCAAACCACAAGAAATCTTGGTTTTGCAGGTATTGGTGGTTGGGGTTTTAACTGTCCTACTAAGGATCTTTATGATGAATTTGAAGCAGGTGATTTGAGAAGAAGCGGTACTATTATTTCTGATGGAGACACTCTATGGAAAGGAACTTCTGACGAGCAAATTTTTAATATTAACTTTGCTACAAATTACGACCATCAAAGCAGTAGAAAATATGCTTT
>Ga0256827_10002817_pt1 | contig 11106 bp, 6 predicted proteins | sample CV84metaG_FD_185977 | JGI IMG/M metagenome (GOLD analysis project Ga0256827, IMG submission 185977) | Hydrothermal vent microbial communities from East Pacific Rise, Pacific Ocean - CV84 | ecosystem: Environmental > Aquatic > Marine > Hydrothermal vents | place: Pacific Ocean: East Pacific Rise...
CGTGGACCTGGAAGTGAAAATAAAAACTTTGCACATCGCCACACTATGGGGAATATGCATGTAGCTTATCAAGATAAAAAAAGAGCAGAAGTTAGAACATATATGCTTATTTCAGATGCTTTTCCTGATGGAACTTTTAAAGTTTTTACAAGTGGAACTTATAATGCAACTCTTGAAAAAAGAGATGGCATGTGGATAATAACAAGATGGTATATAGAAGTTGATGGAACTGTACCAAAATCAACCATACCAAAGATGGACGGGATACAATATTTTCCAGATGACAGAAAAGAATGTACATTCTAAATATTTAGTTAGATAAAAATTATTTTTATCTTTCTGTCATTGACAATAGGATATGATGCTTTGATAATTATCTAAATTTAATTTAAAAAGTGAATTTTATGCGCAATATATATATAATAATTTTAATCTTTATATTTTCATCATGTTCAAGACCTAATGCTCTTCCTTCAGAGGCTGTACAAAAACAACCATGGGGTAGTGTAGATTTAAATATTACAAAAAATACTTCAGAATTTGATATAAGAAATTCTCTTGGGAATTCATTAAAATTGAATTATTTAGATTCTAATGCTACTAAAAAATTTAATATTTTGGCTATTTCTGGTGGAGGTAGTCATGGCGCTTATGGATGTGGTGTTTTAAACGGTTGGAAAGATAGTGGAGATATGCCTAAATTTGATGTAGTAACTGGAATATCTACTGGTTCTATTATTTCGACATTTATATTTTTAGGTGGTAAAAATATAGATAAGATATCTAAAATATATACGTCCATCAGTACTTCAGATATATATTATTATAATTTTTTTAAATTATTTGGTGGATCATCTATAACTTCAACTGAACCATTAAAAGATATGTTAAAAAAATTCATCACCCAAGAAGTTTTAGATAAAGTTGCCATAGAATATAAAGCAGGCAGGCGTTTATATGTAGGAACAACAAATTTAGATAATGGAAATTTAATAGTATGGGATATGACAGCAATAGCTGCTAGTAACCATAAAGATAAGTTACAACTTTATAGAGATATTATTTATGCATCTTCTGCAATCCCTGTACTTTTTGATCCTCAATATTTTAAAGTTAATTATAAAAATAAAGAATATTATCAAATGCATGTAGATGGAGGTATAAACTCATATGTTTTTATGATTGGTATGTATGATAATTGGAATAAAGTTTTAGGCATAAAAAATGATGTTAAATTAGATATATCCTTATATATTTTGGCGAATAGACAGTATCGATATAAAAAACAAAATCAACCAGTTAGTGGAGATGGTATAATATCCATATTAATTGCAGTTACAAAAAACTCTGTAGATTTAAATTATGATAGAAGTATATATCGTATTTATAAAGCATGTGAAAAAAAAGGTTACAATTTTTATTATACAGGGATAGAAGATGATATAATACTTAAGTATCTACCACATCAGTTTAATACAAAAGAGATGAAAAAATTATTTAAAGATGGATATGATAAAGGTAGAAACGGTATTAGTTGGCAAACAAGTATTTCAGAAGATGAGATATTAAAGCATTAATTTATTGAAGGAAAGATATATGAGAAAAAATATTTATGTATTATTTGTTATTATTACATTGTTTTTATCAGGATGTGCTGGAAAACATATTCATAGTACAGATGGTACTGTTGTTATAGATAAGTATAAAAAAGCATCTCCTTCTTTGTACTTTTTAGCATCAGATGATGTTAGTTCTCATTATCCACAAACAGGTTTTTATCCTTTATATGATAATCTTGATGCATTTATGGCTAGGGTATTTTTAATAGAAAATGCTAAAAAAAGTTTAGATTTGCAATATTTTATTTATGCAGAAGATGAGATATCATATGGACTTACTCAGTTGCTAGTTGAAGCTGCTGATAGAGGTGTTAAAGTTAGAATTTTAATAGATGACTTATTGCAAAAAGATAAAGATGTTGCATTAGAAGCATTATCTCAACATCCAAATATAGATATAAAACTTTTCAATCCAACATCAGCTAGAAAGACTATGGGATTTATACAATTGGCTTTTAATATAGATACTCTTGGTAGGAGAATGCATAATAAACTTTTAGTTGCTGATAATTCTGCTGCAATAATTGGTGGAAGAAATATAGAAAATATATACTTCTCTGCAGATAAAGATAATATATTTATAGATAATGATATTTTAGCTGTTGGACCGTTGGCTGCTGAAGCTTCAAATGAATTTGAAACATATTGGAAAACTAAAATATCTGTAGATATTAAGAAAATAACAGAAAATGATACAAAAGAAGACTATATTATCTTAAAAAAAGAGCTTTTTAAGTCTATGAAATCATTAAGAGATAATGCTTATATCTCTGAGGCGATGGATAGAAAATTTGCAAAAGATATACAAAAACATAATTTAAAATTATTTTATGGAGATGCACATTTATATTTTGATATACCTACAAAGATAACTTCTAGCGAGGAAGATACATCTTCTCATCTTAGTAAACAGATAAGACCACTTTTCTCAAAAATTAAAAAATCTATCAAAATTATAAATCCATATTTTATACCAAATCATCAAATGATGAGTGCTATAAAAAAATTAAGAGATCGTGGAGTTGAAGTTTCTATTGTTACTAATTCTTTAGCGACTAATGACGGTATACCTGTTTATAGTGCATATGCATTATATCAGAAGGAACTTGTTAAGATAGGTGTTAATTTATACGAGTTGAATCCAAATTCATTTAAATATATTTATAAAAATCAAAAATATAGAAGAGGTTCTATCCCAAGAAGTAGTTTGCACTCAAAAAGTATGATAATTGATGATGAAATTGTGATAATAGGTTCAATGAATTTGGATCCAAGGAGTATAAAGCTTAATACTGAGATGTTATCTGTGATATATTCTTCTGAATTAGCGAAAGTGGAGAGTAAGGTATTTGAAAACATAGTTAAGCCAGAAAATGTTTTTAAAGTTAAAGTTGAAAAAGCAAAATCGATACAATGCATTGCTACTTGTATACCAAAAGATGATAAAAAATTAGTTTGGATTACAGAAGAAAATGGTAACATGGTCAAATATTATAATGATGGGAATGCTGGATTTTGGAGAAGACTTGGATCTAATGTTTCGAGATATATACCTATGGATAAGTATTTGTAATATATAAAAGTTTAATATTGGAGATAATATGCTTAAGCCTAAATATGAAATTCTTTTAGTTGATGATAGAAAAGAAAACTTAGAACTATTAGAAAGTTTTTTGATAGGTCAGGGCTATAAGATTCGTAGTGCATTAAATGCAAAAATGGCATTTATGAGTATTGATGCGAGATTACCAGATTTAATATTACTAGATGTTGAAATGCCTGATATGGATGGGTATGAAGTTTGTAAGAAATTAAAAAATGGTTTACGTACACAAGATATTCCAATTATTTTTATAAGTGCACATAATGATTTAGAATCAAAAATAAAAGCTTTTCAACTTGGTGGTGTTGATTATATATCTAAGCCATTTGCCAATGAAGAAGTTGTGGCTAGAGTTAAAACACATCTTAAGCTGATAGAATATCAGCATCATCTTGAACAAAAAATTAAAAATGGGTTAGAACGTATACATCTTTTAAATGATGAACTAGAGTTAACACAAAAGGAGATGATAGTAACGCTTGGTGCTATCATGGAAAAAAGAGATGATGATACAGGAAAACATGTTGTTAGAGTTGCTAAATATTCTGAATATCTAGCAAAATTATATGGATTAGATGATAAAAAAGTAGAGCTTATATATAAAGCTGCACCATTTCATGATGCTGGAAAAGTAGCGATACCTGATAATATATTAAATAAACCAGGTGAGTTTGAACTTAAAGAGTGGAAGATTATGCAAACTCATACACTTAAAGGGTATGATATATTTAAAGATTCGAAAAAACCTATATTGCAGATGGCAGCAAAAATTGCGAAAGAACATCATGAGCGTTGGGATGGGACGGGCTATCCTTATGGTTTAAAAAATTATGAAATAAGTATAGAGGGACGTATTGTCATACTTGCAGATATCTTGGATGCATTAACAAATAAAAGAGTTTATAAAGATGCATGGAGTTTTGATGATGCTGTTAAATTTATAAAAAATGAAAAAGAAAAAATCTTTGAACCAAAAATAGTTGATCTCTTCATTCAAAATATTGATAATTTTAAGAAAATTTATAATAGTTTAAAAGAGATAGAATAAGAAAAATTATGAAATTAAAATTTATATTTTTTTTATTGTTTATAATAACTAATCTCTACTCATATAGTGATCTTTTTAAGCTTGATCTGGAAGATTTATCAAGTATAGAGTTGAAAAGTACATCAGCTACATTAACAAGAACAGATGTTAAAAAGGTTCCTGCTACTATTACAATCATAACTCACAAAGATATAGAAGATAGTGGTGCTAGGAATCTGGATGAACTTCTTGAAATATATGTACCTTCATTTACTTATATGCATAAAGTGCATGCTTCTCAAATAGGATTTCGTGGTATTCTTAGAGATAGAAATAATAAAGTTCTTTTACTTGTAAATAATAGGGTAATGAATATAAAAACTACAGACGGTGGTGCTATATCAGAGAGATGGTTTTCAACTCTTGGAGATATAGAAAGTATAAAAGTTATAACTGGACCTGGTTCTGCCATATATGGTTCTGGTGCTATTGCTGGTGTGATTAGTATAGAGACATTTTCTGGAAAAACAAAAGATGGTATAAACATAGATACGAAAGCTGGATTAGGAGAAAAATTTTCTAATGTTGAAATGAGTTATGGTGAAACTATTGAAGATGATTTACATATGTATATATACTACGGTATATCTAAAGATATAGGAGCAGATAGTTCAGATGCACCAATGAAGTTTGCATTTAATTATAAGGGTAAATATTATCAGGAGAATGGCGATATCTCTTTAGCTGATAAACCATTTAAATACAGCACTACAAATAATTATGGATCTATAGATGAAAATTTAAAGCATAAATTGCATTTGCAGATAGATAGTGATAACTTTACTCTATGGTTTAGATTTACTAAAACATCTCTTGCTGAACCAACGACACAGCAATTATATTATTGGATAAATAAATATACATCAAAGAAGTATAAAAATACAGGTAATGAAAATCAACAAATAACATTGTTTGCACAACAAAAACAAAGGTTGAAATCTAATTTAGATCTTACGTATCAGCTTAGTTATCTTAGAAGTGATGTTGATATAGATTTTTTTGATGAGTCTAAGGTAAATGGTGGAGATAAGTTTTGGGGTGAAGATAATCTAATGGCAAAGGTTTTATTAAATTATGACATAGATTATAAAAATCAGTTAGCAGTTGGGTTAGAATATAATTATAATTGGCTAGGCAGATCAAGTACTCTTTCCTCTTGCGCTTATTCAAAAACAGGTGTTTTAGATGAACATACAAAATGGAATAGTGATTTGATATCTTTATATGGAGAATACCAAACAAGTTTTGTTGAAAATTTAACTATGTTTATAGGTGGAAGGGTTGATAATCACAAATATGCTCCTATATTATATTCACCTAGAATAGATTTTATATATAATACTAATGATAGAGATATAATAAAACTTGGTTTCAATAAATCTTCAAGGCATAGTGATGAAGCTGTTATGTATAAATCATATAATAATGATCATAAATATGATGATATAGAGGAGATAGAGACCATTGAATTAAATTATATTAAGTATCTTAAGCAATATACTTTTAATGTGTCCACATTTTATAATAACTATAGTTTAATATCTTGGAATAACAGTAGAAAAATTACACAAAATATAGGTGATGTTAACTCATATGGTGCAGAAGTGGAGTTTAATTATAAGCAAGGTAATATAGAATTTAATATAGCCCATAGTTATACTAAAATGTATAGTTTTACTTTAAAAGATAAATCAATTGAAAAACAAAATGTTTCTGCATCTGTGTATGGATATGGGAATGATTTTGCAAATTGGAATAATCATATAACTAAAATTAGATTTAATTACAATATTAATAAAAAATTTAGATGGACAAATTCTTTACGTATTTTATGGGGTATGGAAGGTGCTAAGGATATGGCAAATTACAATAAAGACTTAGAATTACCATCTGATGAACAATATATACTTCCTTACTATGATGATGGTCATACAACAGCTTTTGGAAAAAGTATGTATTTAAATAGTGCTTTTTTATTTAATGCAAACAGAAATATGTTAATAACAATCAATGCATATAATATTTTAGGTATACTTGATGAAGATTACAATAAAAGAAATTTTTTTCAAACAACAAGTCAATACAGAGATGCCGCTCCAAGCATATCTATTGGATTGAAGTATAAGTTTTGAGGATATATTATGAAAATTAAAATTATATTTTTTTTAATACTTTTTTTATTAAATAGTTTAGTTTTTGGATATGAAAGTCAGAGAAGTAAAAGTGAACTTATATCTGCATATATATACCTATTAAGTAAAAATACATCTTGGCCAAATGAAGATGATGTGAAAATATTTAATATAGTAATAATGGAAGATGGCTTTAATATATATAATACTTTTAAAGATATGTCTTCAAATCTTCATCTTAAAAATAAAGATATAAAACTACACCATTATAGTTGTCAAGATGATATATATCTTAAAGATGTTCAAGTCATTTTTGTAAGTGATAGTTTCAAAAATGATGTTGAAGAAATATATAAGAAAATAGGTTTAAATTCGACACTATTAATTAGTGAAAATAGTGAAAACTTAAAATATACAATGATAAATATTTATGAAGATAAAAAATATAGGTTAAATATAGAATTGAATTTAAATAATATTCAAACACATGGTCTAGATATAAATAAGAAGATAATTCTTTCTAGTGCTTCTAAAATAGGTATAGGAAAATTATATCATTCATCAATCGATGCTATGAAAAGACAAGAAGAAAAATTTAAAAAGTATCAACAATTAAATGAAAAATACAGAAAAAAAATAGATATTTTAAATAAAGATATATCAGATAAAATAAAAAAATATAATAAAATGATAAAGGATATAGGACAAAAAGAGCTTATAATAAGTAAAAAAGAAAAATTACTTAAAAACAAAGAAGAGAGTATAAAGGTTAAAAAAAAAAAAATACAAAAGCTTCAAGATAATTTGAAAAAGTTAAAAATAGAGTTAAGTGAGCATAAATATACACTAGATGAAAAGATAAAAAATATACAAAAACAAAAAAAGATATTACAAAAATATTTAAAAGTGCTAGATGATAAACTTTTGGAGATAAAGAAATTAGATGAAAAGATAAAGAATCAAGAAAAAACTATAAAAATAAATAATACTATACAAAAAGAGCAAAAAGCAGAGATAGAGCAACAAAAAACATCTTTATATCTTATGGGAATAATTGCTGTTATGCTATTGTTATTTGTTATATATTTTTATAAAAACAAGTTGAAATATCAAAAAATAAATGAAAAACTTCAAATAGCACGAAATGAAGCTATAAATGCAAATAAGTCTAAATCTATTTTTATATCTAAAATGTCACACGAACTTAGAACACCATTAAATGCTATACTCGGATTTTCTGAATTACTAATGCAAAATGATAATATATCAAATGATGATAAAAAATCATTAAAAGTTATAAATAATAGTGGAGTGTTCTTATTGAAATTGATAAATGATATACTTGATATATCAAGCATAGAATCAAATAAAATTGTTTTACAAGATAATATAATAAATATGAAAAATATTTTGGATGATGTAAAAGTTCTTGTTCAAAATAGTGTAGATATAAAAGGTTTAAAATTAAATATAAATTATATAGATAATAATATAAAATGTATAAAAATAGATGATAAACTTGTAAAACAAATTTTATTAAATTTATTAACTAATTCTATAAAATATTCTAATAAAGGAATTATATCTTTAGATATTAAACTGGAACAAAAACAAAATAAATTATATATTAAAATATCTGATAATGGTATAGGTATAAGTGAAGAAGATTTAAAATATATATTTGAACCATTTAAGCAAGTTGGTGATACTTCATCTTCTCAAGGAAGTGGATTAGGACTTGCCATAGTAAAACAGTTTATAGGGATTATGAATGGTGATATATCTGTTGAAAGTAGTTTAGGAGTTGGAACATCATTTATCATACATATACCTTATAGAAAATGTACAAAAAAAGAGATGGTACTTAATAGTAATCATAAAGAACAAAAAAAGATTGTAGGTGTATCGGAAGATACTGTACCTATAAAGATAATGATTGTTGAAGATAAAGAAAACAATATATTGTTATTAACAAAGATTTTAAGTATTTTAAAGTTTGAGATAAAAGTTGTAAAAGATGGTGAGACTGCTATTGAAGAGTTTAAAGAGTTTAGACCTAATTTAATATTTATGGATAAAAGAATGCCAAAAATGGATGGTATAACAGCAACAAAAATTATTAGAGATTTGGATGAGACAAATGATGTAAAGGTAGTAATGTTAAGTGCAAATGCTTTCGCTAAAATTTCATCAAATGAACTTGTAGATGCATTTATCTTTAAGCCATATAAAGCAAAAGATATATATGCCATTATATCTAAATACTTTAGCGTTACATATATCTATAAAGATACAGTAAATAAAGAAGATAATAATAAGGGTTTCTCTTTTTTAAGATTTAAAAAACATCTTGAAATGTTAGAAGTAAAATTATTAAATGAACTTTTTGATAGTGCTGTTTTGTTGAATAAAGAAGATATGGTAGGTATTATGAATAAGATAGAAAAACAAGATGTAGAATTGTATAAAATGTTAAATTACTTAGTAGATAAAATAAGCTTTATGGAAATATTAAATAGTATTGATGAGGTAAGAAGCTAGTTTAGTATAACTTGATTTCTACCGTTTTCTTTTGCAATGTATAAGGCATCATCTGCTCTTTTTAAAGATTGCTCAGGTTTTTTATCTGTTTCTTTTACTGAATCTACTCCAAGGCTAATTGTAAACCGTATAGTACTTCCATCTTGAATGATGATTTTGTTGTTTTCTACATTTTTACGTATTTTTTCAGCAATTTTATAAGCATCGTTTTTATCTGTAAATGGTAATAAAAGTGCAAATTCTTCTCCACCAAATCTTGATACTATATCACTTTTCCTAACACTTTTTAGTAGTATATTTGATAATGTTTTTATAACGTCATCCCCTACACTATGACCATATGTGTCATTGATATTTTTAAATTTATCAATATCTAGCATAATTATAGAACAACTTTTATTTTCTCTTTTTGATACATCAATTATGTTTTGAGAAATTTCATTAAAATATCGTCTATTATATAAGCCTGTTAAATAATCTCTATTTGCTTGCTCTTTTAACTGTTGCTGAGCTTCTTCTAGCTCTGTAATTACTGTATTTGATAAATTTGTTAAAGCATCTAACACTAAATAATGTTTTTTATTTATAAAATTATTTTGACTCTCTTCTTGTTTTGTTACTCTTTTATCTGTAGTGATATATTTGCTGTCGTTTTCGCTTAATGCCAATATTGTCAATGAAATATTGAGTAAAGAATTTTTATTTTTACTATGATAAATTTCTCCATATGTAAAAAATCCAATATTTGGAGCTATCTCATTTAAAGGTTTGAGTTCATCCATTATCTCGGCTTGTAAAAATACTTTTCTTACCGCGCAACTATAGATAAATATTCCCTCTGGCTGAAATGATTGATACCTTTTTAGTTTATCTTTTGTGTTGTTGAGGATAAGATCTACATTACCAAAAGCAAGGCGAACCTTATCCCCAACTTCTAAATTTCCAATACTTAGAAGTGAGCCATCTTCAAACTGATGTATAAATGTACGACAGACTTCAAGTCCATCTTCCTCAATTTTTAAAAGAGGGAACTCTGTTGCAGAGAAAAGTAAATTGTTTCCAATATTCTCACCTAAGTATTTTTTATATATTTCACTTACATTAATACCATCTATCTCATAAAGTCTATTTTTTTCAGATTTTGTTACTGTCATAGTTTTACCGATAGCTTGCCAGTTAAGTTGATACTGCGTAAAAACATTAAGATGATTACTATTTAGAGATACTGCAACACTCCCTTTTGAATAGACACCATTCTTATCAAAGAGAAATGTCTTTTTTAGATATCCATTATCTCCAGCAAGACCACCTGCAATAGGTAGAGTATTATCTACTGAACTAATGCCATCAATAACATCACTTCCATTTGTTTGTAAACCATCTATAAAAATTATAGCCGCTTTACTATTTGCTCTAAAAAGAGAAGTAGCAATCTGTTTTCCCAAGTTGAAATCATCTTCATCTATAAAATAATCTTGCTGAAGAGTAGTCTCATCAAACTCCATTATAGAGACATTTATACTGCTCTCATGCACATCACCTTCGTATATTTCCCCCGCAGTTGTAGTGCCTATAAAAATAATATCACTGTTTTTCTTTTTTATGATTGATTGGATTTGTTTTACTTCACTCTCTTGAACAAATCCACTAAAAACCTGAATGAGAGTTTTTTTACTATCCAGTTTTGATATCTCTAAATTTTTATCTAAATCTTGTATACTAAAATAGTGACTGTTGATAACTTTCATTAGCAATATCCTTTAGAATTATATATCATAACTAATTATAAAGTATTGTACACTATTTCCAATAAAAAGTTGTAGAAATGCTTTTAGAGAAATCTTTTGAGACTAGCAATTACTTGACTTCTGCTCGGATGAGAGAATTTATTTTACTGATCTCATCCTTTTTCCATTCTCCTGAATGAGAGTATATAACTTTTGCTTTTTCATTAATCACCAAAGTATTGTACTCATCATTTTGAAGTCCCCATTTTTTCACTAAAATAGAATCTTTATCTAAAACATATATGCGTTTTGGATAATCGGTTAACTTACTTTTCATAAGTGATTCAATAAGAATATTTGGTTTCCAAGTGGCTTTTAAATTTAAAATAATACCAAT
>Ga0256827_10002818_pt1 | contig 11106 bp, 8 predicted proteins | sample CV84metaG_FD_185977 | JGI IMG/M metagenome (GOLD analysis project Ga0256827, IMG submission 185977) | Hydrothermal vent microbial communities from East Pacific Rise, Pacific Ocean - CV84 | ecosystem: Environmental > Aquatic > Marine > Hydrothermal vents | place: Pacific Ocean: East Pacific Rise...
AAAAGATTCTTTAAAAGAAGTTTTAGTTGCTTCATCTGCTGAATATAGAGATGGATATTGGGTAATCAAAGAAGCAAATATTATAAATAAACCAGATGAGATAGGTTTTAACTCATCTGGTATTAAGGTTGATAGAGCAAATAATTTAAAAGTTTTAAAAGGGTTTAGACCTAAAATTTTAGATCAAGTATATGAGGGTAAAGTAAACTTTACAATTATTGATGCTATTTATGCAATGGTTTTACTTAATGAACAAAATATAGATACAAGTAGTATCCGTTCAGCCTTATATAGAATATTTATATATCCATTTTTTGTTCCTTTACTTGTTGTTCTGATATTCTTTTTTGCTCCCATTAGTAGTCGTTCTATGAATATATCTATGTTTAGTTTTGGTGCGATACTCTCAACACTTATGGTTTGGGGAATCTTATTTATGCTAATAGAACTGTCAAATAATAGAACAATACCAAGCGAATTGGGTATTATTTTTCCAATATTAATACTCTTTTTTATAGTACTCCGAGAATGGAAAAAACATACAAAAAATAGATAACTATTTTATAACAAAGTTATAAGCACTTTTTAGATAAAATCTCTCACAAAAAAATATATATGGATTATTATGATTGATTTTAAACAACTAGCTAACCAATATAAAACACCCCTTTATATCTATGATTTAGATTATATGAGTTCTCAATATAACGAGTTGAAAGATTCTTTTAAAGCGAGAAAATCTATACTTTGTTATGCTGTAAAAGCAAATTCAAACTTGAGTGTTGTTCAACATTTTGCAAAACTTGGTGCTGGTGCTGATTGTGTTTCTATTGGTGAGGTTCGTCGTGCTTTTTTAGCAGGTATTCCTGCATATAAGATTATTTTTTCGGGTGTTGGAAAAAGAGATGATGAGATTCGTGAAGCGATCGAAAAAGATATTTTATATATCAATGTTGAGAGTGAAGCAGAGTTGGGTCGAGTAGAGATGATAGCAAAAGAGTTAAATAAAATCTCTCGTATAAGTATAAGAGTAAATCCAAATATTGATCCTCAAACACATCCATATATTTCAACAGGTCTTCATGACAATAAGTTTGGTGTTGATTTAGATAGTGCAAAACGAATGTATATTAAAGCAAATAACTCTGAAAATTTAGATCCAGTAGGTATCCATTTTCATATAGGTTCTCAACTTACAGAGTTAAAACCTATTTATGAATCAGCAGAGATAGTAGCAGATCTAGTTCGTTCACTACAAAATATAAAAATAGAATTGAAATTCTTTGATATTGGTGGTGGATTAGGTATCCAATATGATAATGAAAAGCTAATTAAAACTTATGATTATGCACAAGCTATTTTAGGAACTTTAAAAGGCCTTGATTTAACAGTTATATGTGAACCAGGAAGATTTTTAACAGCAAATGCTGGATATTTTGTAAGTAAAGTTCTTTATGAAAAACAAAATGGTGCGAAAAAATTTGTAGTAGTCGATGGTGCAATGAATGACCTTCTTCGTCCAGCTTTATATAGTGCTTATCACAAGATAGATGTTATAACAGATTCAACAGGGGAGAAGAGAGTTGTTGATATTGTTGGACCAGTATGTGAAAGTGGAGACTTCTTTGCAAAAGATTATCCGCTTCCTCCTTTAGCTCATAACGATTTAGTTGTTATTCATAGTGCAGGTGCTTACGGTTTTGGTATGGGAAGTAACTATAATAGTCGAGGTCGTAGTGCAGAGGTAGCAATTAAAGATGGAGAGTCCAAATTGATTAGAAGACGTGAAACATTTGATGATATTATTGCATTAGAGCAAGAGTTTTTAGAGAAATAGGTTTACAGATGTATTTTATAGATGTGCAAGGTACTTTAATTAGTGATAGTGACAAATCTCCAATAGAAGGGAGTATCGCATTTATTGATAAACTCAATGAGATGCAAACTCCTTATATGATAGTTACAAATAATACTAAAAAAAGTTCTCAGGATTTTTATCATTATTTACGTTCAATAGGATTTAATTTCAGTTTTGATAAATATCTTGACCCTTTAATGTTACTTGAAACTAGAGTAGAAAAAAAAGCTGTGGCAGCTTATGGTGCAAAAGAGTTTTTAGACACTTTAGAGAGTATGGGGTATCTGTTAGATTATACAGAACCTAAAACAGTTCTTGTGGCAATTAAAGAGGATTTTAGTGCAGATGAGTATGCTCAAATGATAGATTTTATCTTAGCTGGGGCATCTTTAGTTGGAATGCACGAAACATCTATTTATGCAAAAAATTCTAAACGTTATCCAGGGGTAGGTGCTATTTTAAAACTGCTAGAGTTTGCAACATCTTGTCATTATAGTGTTGTTGGAAAACCAAGTATAGCTTTTTATGAAGAGGCTTTACAAAGGATTCAAGAGCAAAGTATGGCTATTAAATTTAGTGATATAACAATGATAAGTGATGATGTTAAAGGTGATTTAGGTGGAGCTAAAGAGTTAGGAATAAAAACTATTTTTGTAACGAGTGGTAAATATAAAACAGCTCAAGAGATTGTACCTTTTTTAGATGAAAATTTAAAACCAGATTTAATATTTGCTAATATGCAAGAGATATTGGAGAAAATATGAAAGATTTAGCACAATGGGAAACATTACAAGATTGTAGAGATGCAATAGATAATATTGATAATGAGATATTAAAGCTTTTAAATAAAAGAATGAAAGTTGTTCATCGTGTTGGCGAGATTAAAAATAGTAATGGAACAGCTATCTATCGTCCTGAGAGAGAAAAAGATATTATAGATAGATTAAGCTCTCAAAGTTTAAAAGAGAAAGGTGCATTAAATAAAATAGCAATTGAAGCTATTTTTTTAGAAATCTTTGCAGTTGCACGTAACCTTGAACTGCCTGAACGTATCGCTTATTTAGGACCAGAAGGGACATTTACTCATCAGGCTGCTGAAAGTCGTTTTGGGGCTATGAGTGATTATTTACCACTTGCTTCAATAGGTGGAGTTTTTCAAACACTTGAAGCAAAGCGTGCAAAATTTGGTATTGTTCCTATTGAAAACTCTAGAGATGGTATAGTTGGTGAAACATTAGACTTGCTTTCTAAAAGTAGTGTAAAAATTGTTGCAGAACTTTATATGCCTATACATATGTCTTTTGCAACAAAAGCAACATCTTTAGAAACTATTACTAAAATCTATTCAAAAGATAAAGGTTTTGGGCAATGTAGAGAGTTTTTATCGGAGCATAATCTTTTAAATATTGAACAGATACCAGTAGAATCAACAGCAAAGGCAGCGATTTTAGCATCTCAAGATTCTAATGCTGGTGCTATCTGTTCTCACATAGCAGCTAAATTATATAGTGTTCCTAAAATGTTTGAGAATATAGAGGATCAACATGATAGTGCTACACGTTTTGTAATTTTAAGTGATTTTAAAAATGGTGTCAGTGAACATGATAAAACATCTATTTTAGTTCGTCTGAAAAATGCTAAAGAACCAGGTTCTTTAGCTCGATTTTTACAAGACTTTAATGATGCTGAAATAAATCTTTCAAAAATAGAATCTCGGCCTTCACATGATAAAAGTGGTTTTGGATATTGGTTTTATATAGATTTTTACGGTCATATAGATGATGAAGTAGTACAAAAAGTTATAGCAAAACATACAACAGAAGTAACTTGGTTAGGAAGTTATGTAAAGGGTGAAAATTGAATTTTAATAAAAAACTTGAAGATATAAAAACTTATGAAGCTGGAAAGCCTATCGAACTTGTTGTTCGTGAATTTGGTATAGAACCAAAAGATATTGTGAAACTTGCTTCAAATGAGAATCCTTATGGTTGTTCGCCTAAAGTTCAAAAAGCTGTTGTAGATATAGTAAAAAATATGGCTTTATATCCAGATGATTCTATGATCAAATTAAAAACAGCCCTTGCAAAGAGATTTGAAGTTTTAGATGAAAATCTTATTATCGGGTCTGGAAGTGATCAAGTTATTGAATTTTTGGTTCATGCTAAAGCAGATAAAAATTCAAAAATTTTAATAAATAGTGTAACCTTTGCAATGTATGAGATCTATGCTAAACATGTTGGAGCTGAGATAATTAGAACTCAAAGTCAAGAGCATAATTTAGAACAATTTTATGAACTTTATAAAAGAGAGAAGCCAGAGATTATCTTTTTATGTACACCAAATAACCCAACAGGTGATGCGATAGATGCTAAAGAGTTATTCTCCTTTATAGAGAGGATCGATAATAATACTTTAGTAGTAGTTGATGGTGCTTACATGGAGTATGCTATCAAAAAAGATGAGGGTAAAAAAGTTGAGCCAAAAGATTTAATAGCAAAATTTAATAATGTAATCTATTTAGGAACATTTTCAAAAGCCTATGGATTAGGTGGTATGAGAATAGGATATGGTATATCAAATTCAATAATCATAAAAGAACTTTATAAACTTCGTCCCCCTTTTAATATAACAACACTATCTTTAGAAGCAGCAAGTGTTGCTATTGATGATAGTAATTTTGTAGATAAATCTATTGAACTTAATTTTAGTGAGATGAAACGTTATGAACTATTTGTTCAAGAGAAAAATATAGAGATGATAGATAGTTATACAAATTTTGTAACATTAATTTTTGATAAAGAGAGAGTTAGTTCAACAGTTATAGCACAACAACTTCTTCAACAAGGGATGATAGTTCGAGATTTAAGTGGTTATAAAATGAATGCTATTCGTGTAACTGTTGGAACAACAGAACAAAATAGTCGTTTTTTCGAATTAGTATCAGATTTGATATAACGGGTTAAAAAGAGAGATTTATGGATTTTAAGGTACTTTTTTCACAGTTAGTTGTTCTTTTTGAAAAATTAACAAATCAGCAAAAGATTATTATTACATCAGCTATTGTTGGTGTTATAGCTTTTCTTATATTTTTAGTGGTATATAGTGCAAATAAAGAGGTTGATAAAAAATATGAACCTCTTTTTGATTCTTTGAGTGCATCAGATGCAGCTAAAGTGATTGCACAATTAGAAAAAGATGAGATACCCTATGAAATTGGTCCTGATAATGTTATAAAAGTACCACAAGATGTTGTATATAAACAAAGAATTTCTATCGCTTCACAAGGTATTCCTAAAAATGATGGTGTTGGTTTTGAGCTTTTTGATACACAAGAGTTTGGTGCAACTAGTTTTGATCAACAGATTAAACATCTCCGTGCTTTAGAGGGAGAACTATCGAGAACTATCAATGCACTATCTCCGATAAACTCTGTTTCAGTAAGTTTAGCACTTCCTAAAGAGTCTCTTTTTATCTCAAAGCAAGTACCACCAACTGCATCAGTTATGGTGGAATTGGTAGAGGGAAGAAGACTCTCTCAGAAGCAGATTAGAGGAATAAAAAATTTAGTTTCAGCAGCTATTCCAAAAATGAGTTCTTCTGATGTTATGTTAGTTAATAGTGAGGGTGAAACTTTAGGTGATGAAGATGAGATGGCTCAAATGGGTGAATTATCAACTATTCAACAACGATTTAAAACGAAAGAGGAGAAGAAACGACAGCAAAAAATTGTTCAAGTAATCTCTCCTTTTGTTGGTGGTATAGATAAAATCGTTGCACAAGTTACTATTGAATATGATTTTTCTATTAAAAACTCAACATCTGAAAAATTTGATCCTGAAAATGTTGTAAGAAGTGAACAGGTGAGTGAAGAGAAAAAAGAGGGTAGCTCTCCTCAACAAATAGGTGGAGTTCCTGGTACAGTTAGTAATATAGGACCTGTTCAGGGTTTAAATGATAAAAAATCAACAGAAAAGTATGAAAAAAACACAGGAACAACTAATTATGAGATTAGTAAAACAGTTTCAAGTACTAAGAGTCAATTTGCTCGTATAAAAAGAGTAACAGCGGCTGTTCTTGTAGATGGTCAATACAAATATAAACTTGATGATAAAGGTCTTGAAACAGATGTTTTAGAATATAAAGCATTAAGTGAATCAGATATAGTTGCTTTAACATCATTAGTTTCTCAGGCGATAGGTATAGATACAACAAGAGGTGATAAAATAAGTGTTCAAAACTTACAATTTCAAAGAAATAAAGATAATAAAGAGGAAAATGGTGTTACTCAAGCTGTTAGTTTTGCACAAACATATCTATTTCCATTTGCTGAACTCTTTAAATATATTTTTGTATTGTTATTACTTCTTATTCTTTATAAAAAAGTTATCACTCCATTTGCTGAGCGTATGCTTAGTGTTACACAAGAGGAAGATGAGTTTGAAAAACCTAAATTAGATCTTGATGAAGAGGAAGAGGATGACTTAGTTGAACGTGTTCAGGCGATGCGTAAGAAAGTTGAAGGTCAATTAGGTTTTGGTGAAAACTTAAATGAAGATGAACTTAAGCATGATGTAATTTTAGAGAAATTAAAACAGATGTTAGATGATAATCCAACAGAAATATCAGCTCTTCTTCAAGCATTACTAGAGGAAACAGATGGTATTGGAAATCCAGAAAAAGGGTAATAAATGGTAAATTTATCTCCAGCTCAAAAAGTTAAATTTGATGAGATGTCTATGGCTGAAAAGATGTCAATCTTATTATTGCAATTAGGTGATGAAGCTACTGCAATAGTTTTTGCTCATCTTAATCTTGAATCTATTACAGAAGTTTCAAAATATATTGCTGGAACACATACATTAGATAAACCTATTGTCACAGCTATTTTAGAAGAATTCTTAGCTCTATTTCAATCTAGTCAATATATTACATCAGGTGGATTGGATTATGCTAGAGAACTTTTATATAGAACTTTAGGATCTGATGAGGCTAAAAAAGTTTTAGATAAACTTTCTAAAAGTATGCAAACAACACAAAACTTTGCATATCTTTCTAAAATTAAACCACAACAACTTTCTGATTTTATTACACATGAACATCCTCAAACTATTGCACTTATTTTAGCTCATATGGATGCTACTGAAGCTGCTGATACTTTACAGTTTTTTCCTGATGAATTAAGAAGTGAAGTGAGTATGAGAATGGCAAAACTTGGAGATATCTCTCCATCTGTTATTAAACGTGTTTCTGCTGTTCTTGAGTCTAAACTTGAATCTTTAGCATCGTATAAAGTTGAAGTTGGTGGAACTCGTGCTGTTGCAGATATCTTTAACCGTCTTGGTGCTAAATCTTCTAAAGCAACACTTGCAACTATTGAACAGGTTGATGAAGAGTTAGCAACTATGATTAAAGAGATGATGTTTACATTTGAAGATATGGCAGATTTAGATAAATTAGCTATTACAGAGATTCTTAAAACAGCAGATAAAGCTGAACTTATGTTAGCATTAAAGTCTGCTCCTGATGAACTAAAAGAGAAATTCTTCTCTGCTATGAGTTCAAGAGCAAGAGAAGCATTTGAAGAGGATATGCAGTTCCTTGGTGCAGTTAAAATGAAAGATGTTGAAGTGGCTCAAAGAAAAATTGTTGAAGTTGTAAATAAATTAGCAGAGGCTGGAACTATTCAAATGGGTTCTACCGATGAGATGATAGGTTAGGAGTATGGCAATCGTAATTTCAGATACAAATCAAGATAATCATCGTATAAATAAATATAGTTTTAAATCTTTAGGTTCAATATCTGAACCTGATTTAGAGATAACTGAAGATAGACCATCTCAGGTAGAGTTAAGAGAAAATAATTTAGAAGCAGAATCGAAACCGAGAGAGATAGATTCTAGTGCTTTATCTCAAAGTTCAAAAGATTCTTTAATTGAATCTTTAATGAAAAAAACTGAAGATATGTCATCAAATTTTATCAAGTTACAGATGAGACTTGAATCAAAAGAGGAGGAGTTTGCTCTAGCACTTGAAAAAGCTAAAAAAGAGGCTTTTGCTGAGGGTGTAAATGCAGGAAAAGAGCAATCTTTAGCTGAAGGTGGAGCAAATATAAACAATGCTATTAATCAATTTTCTATCTCTATATCTACATTAGAAAAAAGTTCACAAGAGTTTGGACAAGCCTTAGAAAATATTAAAGGTGATTTAATGTTAGCTGCTATCGATATAGCTAAAGAGGTTATTAGTAGTGAAGTATCTGAAAATTCAAATAAAATAGCAAATGTTTTAGCACAAGATCTTATAAGAGAGTTACAATCTGCATCTAAAATAACATTGAGAGTAAATCCTGTAAATCATGGAGCTATATCTGAACGTATAGGAAACTTGGAACATATTGTAGTTGTTTCAGATAGTGCAGTAACTCAAGGTGGAGTAATAGCTATTAGTGATGCTGGAAATATAGATGCTCAAATCGCAAAACGATTTGAAAAAGTAAAAAGAGCAGCTTTAAGTGAATAATAGATGAATATAAAATCAAAAAGTGTAGAAGAGTTAGAGGTAGTTTGTAGAGAGATTAGAGATGAAATTTTAAGAGTTGTTAGTAAAAATGGTGGACATCTAAGTTCAACATTGGGTGCTACTGAACTTATAGTAGCTATGCACAAGGTATTTAATTCTAAAAAAGATCCATTTATCTTTGATGTTTCTCATCAATCTTATGCACATAAACTTTTAACAGATAGATGGGAAGAGTTTGATACACTTAGAGAGTTTAATGGCTTAAGCGGGTATACTAAACCAAGTGAAAGTGACGATGATTATTTTGTGGCAGGACATAGTTCTACCTCTATCTCTTTAGGAGTTGGTGCTGCTAAAGCTATTGCTCTTAAGGGTGAACAATCTGAGCGTATTCCTATTGTGATGATTGGTGATGGCTCTATGACAGCGGGTATGGTATATGAAGCATTAAATGAACTTGGTGATAGAAAATATCCTATGATAATTATACTTAATGATAATGAGATGAGTATAGCTAAACCGATAGGTGCTTTAAGTAGAATGTTAAGTTCTGCCATGGCTGGTTCATTTTATCAAAAATTTAAACATCATACTGAAAATTTTGTAGATAATTTTGGTGATGGTGCTCACTATATAGCAAAAAAGATGGAAGAATCTTTAAAACTTATCACCCCTGGAATTATGTTTGAGGAGATGGGTATAGATTATATTGGTCCTGTTGATGGACATGATTTGGAATCTCTTATCGATATATTTACAAAAGCAAGAAAGTTAAATAAACCTGTTATTATTCATTGTCAAACACTTAAGGGTAAAGGGTATGATATAGCAGAAGGTAAAGAGGAAAAATGGCATGGTGTCGGTCCGTTTGATCTTTCTAATGGTCACTCTTGTAAAAAAAGTTCTAAAAAGAGTGCAACACAAATATATACTGAAGCATTACTTCATCTTGCAAAAAATGATGAAAAGATAGTAGGTGCCACAGCTGCTATGCCAACTGGAACAGGATTAACTCAGTTGATGGAACTCTATCCAGATAGATTTTGGGATGTTGCTATTGCAGAACAACATGCTGTTACTTCTATGTCCGCTTTAGCAAAAGAGGGATTTAAACCTTTTTGTACAATATATTCAACATTTTTACAGCGTGGATATGATCAAGTGATACATGATACTTGTTTAATGGATCTACCAGTAGTTTTTGCTCTTGATAGAGCGGGAATAGTAGGTGAAGATGGCGAAACACATCAAGGGGCTTTTGATATAAGTTTTTTGAGAACTATACCAAATATGACTCTTTTTGCACCTCGTGATGAGAAAAGTTTTCATCAAGCGATGGCATTTGCCTCAGAATATAATCATCCATCTTCTTTACGTTATCCAAGAGGGTCTTTTATAGATACATCTTTACCTGATTCTCTGCCATTTGAGTTAGGAAAATCGCAACTTTTGATCTCTAATAATACAGATATTTTATTTATAGGTTATGGAAATGGAGTAGGACGTGCTTATGAAACTGCTAAATTTTTAGATATTGATATATCTTTGTTGGATTTACGTTTTGTAAAACCATTGGATGAAAATATGCTTCGTTCCATGGCTATAAAACATAAAAGATGGTTTATCTTTTCCGATAGTGCAAAGATGGGTGGTGTTGGTTCAGCTCTTTTAGAATTTTTGGCAAAAGAGAAGATAAAGGATATTGAGATGACAAGTTTTGAATATGAAGATAGTTTCATAACACATGGAGATACGAAACTTGTTGAGGAATCTTTAGGAATTTTACCTAAACAGTTAGCGAAAAAAGTTTTACAATAAGAGGTTGTTTTTTGAATACACTGACTCTATATCCACCTAGACTAGATGGGACTTCTATACTAAAGAAACGTCAAGAGATAAAAAACTATTTTAATGATAGTTTTTCTCTTTTTGAAAAGATTTTTGAACTTTTAAAAGATGATAGTGTCTTTTATAAAAAATCGGAACCTACTCGTCATCCAATGATATTTTACTTTGGACATACTGCTACTTTTTTTATCAACAAACTTATAAATATGAAAATTATAGATACAAGGGTAAATCCACACTTTGAATCGATGTTTGCTATTGGTGTAGATGAGATGAGTTGGGATGATGTTGATAGTAGTAACTATAACTGGGCAGAAGTTTCTGAAGTTAGAGAGTATAGAGATAGCGTACGTCAAATAGTTAATAATCTAATAGATACGATAGAGTTTACTTTACCTGTAACAGAGAAGAGTGCTATGTGGATTATTCTTATGGGTATTGAGCATGAACGTATTCATATAGAAACATCTTTAGTTTTACATCGTCAGATGCCTTTAGAATTTATAAATGAGGTAGCAGAGTTTAATCTTTTTGAAAATTTTGGTGATGCTCCTGTTAATAAGATGATAGATATAAGCACTCAAACTATTGAACTTGGAAAAGATAGAGATGATAGTTTATATGGATGGGATAATGAATATGGAAACTATAAAGAGAAAATAGAAAGTTTTCAAGTTTCAAAATATTTAGTATCAAATGCTCAATATATGGAGTTTGTGAATGATAGTGGGTATCAAAAACTTCACTTTTGGGAGGAGGAAGGAAAAAACTTTTTAAAAATAACAGATGCTAAATATCCAACTTTTTGGGTAGAAGTAGATGGTTTATTTAAATATAGAGTTATTGATAAAGTAATCGATATGCCTATGAATTTTCCAGTT
>Ga0256827_10002819_pt1 | contig 11105 bp, 10 predicted proteins | sample CV84metaG_FD_185977 | JGI IMG/M metagenome (GOLD analysis project Ga0256827, IMG submission 185977) | Hydrothermal vent microbial communities from East Pacific Rise, Pacific Ocean - CV84 | ecosystem: Environmental > Aquatic > Marine > Hydrothermal vents | place: Pacific Ocean: East Pacific Rise...
TTCCACTCTTGACCAAGAGCTTCAAAAATTTTATGATATCGCTAATGATTATGGGGAGCAATATAATATTGACTTAGAATATGATGAAGACTAATCGTCTGAATCCAATAAATCTGAATTTCCTTTACTAATATTGGGCTCTATTATTTTTTCAGATTTCAACGTCTTCTTCTTTTTCACATCATTTTTAGTCTCAGCAATATCTTTAACATGCATATCAATTTGAGGAAATGGTATTTCGATATTATTCTCAGCAAATTTATTATAAATGCCAATGGCAATATCACTTTTAGTAGTCAAGCCAAATTCAAAATTCACCCAAAACAGAAGTCGAAAATCTAAGGAGCTATCGCCAAAACCATCAAATAGTGCTAAAGGCTCTGGATTTAGAACCACCATTGGATGATTCATTGCCACACTCTTTAGTATCTCCAATACATCATTTGGATTTGTTCCATAGGCAGTTCCAACTTTTATTTCTACCCTTTTTCGGCTATCAGAAAGTGTCCAGTTGATTAAATCATTGGAAATAAGATTCGAATTGGGAACAACCACTTCAGCACCATCATAAGTTAAAACATTGCTCGCACGTACACCAATATCCTTAACCTTACCAAGAAGGTTATTTACCTCTACAGTATCGCCAACCTGAATTGGTCGTTCAAAAATAAGAATCAAGCCTGAAATAAAATTCTGCACTATATTCTGAAGTCCAAAACCAATACCCACACCAAGCGCTCCAGCAATCATCCCAAATTTACCCATATCAATACCTGCAGCAGATATGGCAAATATTACACCTAATGTAACAAAGAATATTCGCAACATCATAGAGATTGCCGCAGGGATTCCTCGGGGTAGTTTTAGGCTTCGTAAAATTTCATTTTCTAATATTTTCTTTATAAAAACTGCAATAAAATAAGTAAGCGATAGAATTATAATAAACATTAAGATATTAGCAAGCGAAAGAGAAATACTTCCTACCTGCAATTCTGTTGTAAGTGCCTTTTTACCCCAATTCATAAACTCTTGAAACACTTCAAAAATTGTAAGAATCGCACGAAACCAAAGAAGAAATACAAGCGTATTAACAGTCCATTTTGTTCTCTTCCTTATTACTTCATTATAGCGACTAGAAAAATCTGGAAATACTCGTTCCAAAAGTCCTAAACTCGCCATGCTAATTGTATCAAATATTCTTAGATATCCGTATGCAACCATTGTCATTGCAACGGTTCGAATTCCCACTTTCGCCAAAACAACAGTTAAATTTACAAATCCAAATATATTAGCAAAAAAGGCAACAATATAAAAGACTAGAAGATAAGGAACAACTTTACGAGCCAACTGTATTATACGTGTATTATCTGCAGCTGATTTTTGCTTATCACGAAATTGCAGAAAAAACTGAGTAACTATAAATAATGCCACTCCTGTTTCTAGGGCAAGATATAAGCGAACATAATCTCCTAAATACCAAAATACCAGCTCAAATATATTCAAAAAGAATAAAAGCAAAAGAGCCTTTAGAACACGGTGTCCAACCTGATCAATAAAAGATCGAAGAATAATACTTAACGAAATAATTATCCCAATCAAGAGGCCATCACTAAGCAATAAAGGAATAAATGGAAACATCACAGTCCATAGCAACATTAATGTAGCAACTAATACTGCATAAGGATGATTAATTAAAACTCGTACAATATTCGTATGTCCTGGAGTTTCCGATGTTAAATCCAACTTAATATATCCTTTTCTCAAAAAGAAGACTACAAATACAATCACTATTACCCAGAATAAATAAGCAATAACTGAATAACCTATTGACGAAAAATAATACCGAGCTGATTTATAATTATTAATCCATGCTTGAGATATTTTGTTAAAAAGAGATCCTTCAAAAGCATCTGCAAGTCCAATGTTCCATAATACAGGCTCTGTTTTTGAGAAGGTTTTCTTTCGCAACTTATCTTGTAATTCTGCCGTTTCGCTAAGAACTTGATCGCAAAGAAAAGTTTTATCTGATATTTTTGAATCTAATGAGATTAATCTTTTTTCTTGCTCTTCATACTCAAGTCCTAAAATATCTAATTGCTTAATATTATCCTTTATCTGACTTTCTAAATTGGAAAACTCTTGTCCCTTTATTTCTTTTAATATTTTTTTCCATCCCTGCTTGGCTTCAGAAATCTGCCTAATCCCGTCTGAAGTTTTATCCAATGCTTCAGTTAAGTGTATCTGCCATTTTTCAAATTGCATTCGATAATTTGACCAAACAAGGAAAACATTATTAAGGAAGAATTTAGATAAATTATATGGATTATAGCTTCTGAAATCCGCAGCTTCACTATCAAGAATAGCAGCCTGATAACTAAAAGAAGAGTCTAAAGTTGCATTATTCAAACTTCCCAAATCATTCGTCAAGCGAAGTATAAGATCGTTTGTTTTATGAAGTTCTAGATTTATTTGCTCAACATTAAAGCCTCCATGATTTATTCTGGTTGAATCTTTCTGCGTTTCAGCGCTTCTCTTTATAGAAATTCCCTGTGCATTAAGATTAAATGAAACAAAAAGTATAAGTAATAAAAAACTAAATATTTTGAAATATCTCATTATGTTCAATCAGTTTAAGTTTGCTTTGCATCTGCCGCTTAGAAGAATCAAAAGTATTAAAAAAAGCCCTAACAATAAAACACTGCTATTTACTCTAGGGCTTTTCGTATTTTTGCTGAATGACAAAACAAGAAATCATTGAGCATACAGTGAATTACTTGCAACAGAAATTTGCAAATGAAAGCACAGGCCACGATTGGTATCATATTGAACGAGTTTGGAAACTCTCCCAAAAAATAGCTGAGAAGGAAGGCAATAATGATTTGTTTATTGTTGAAATGGGAGCTTTATTACATGATATTGCCGACCATAAATTTCATGGAGGGGATGATAGCATTGGCCCTAAAGTCGCACAAGAGTATCTATCTCAATTTTCCCTAGAAAACAATGAAGTAGAAAAAATTGTAGCAATTGTTAAAGAAATTAGCTTTAAAGGAGCCGGCGTTCCAACACCAATGAGCAGTAATGAAGGAAAAATTGTACAAGATGCTGACCGTTTAGATGCCATTGGAGCCATTGGTATTGCTCGAACATTTGCCTATGGAGGTTCTAAAAACCGCCCCATTTACGACCCCAATGTAAAACCCATTTGCCATACTTCTTTTGCAGCTTACAAAACTAGTACTGCACCTACAATTAATCATTTCTACGAAAAACTATTGACACTTCGCGACAAAATGAACACCCCTACTGCAAAAATAGAGGCTGAACGACGCCATGCTTTTATGGAAGAATTTCTTCGTAATTTTTATACCGATTGGGATGCTCGAATATCGTAAATAGCTTACCTAAATACTACCTATTAATCGCGGGCTCTATTTTTTAGCATTGGAACAAAGGCAAAATCACCATGCTTTCTCTGTTCATAATCGGTTTCAGAAACTCGCTTTACACTATACATTACCTGACCATCATCACCACCCACAGGAATCACCAAAATACCACCAATTTTCAATTGTTTTAATAGCTCTTGCGGAATATCAGGAGCTCCAGCAGTAACGATTATTTTATCAAAAGGAGCATACGAGGGAAGCCCTTTATAACCATCACCATAAAACATCTTAAGCATATAACCCATCTCATGAATTAATTTTCGAGTACGCTCATATAAATTACGCTGCCGCTCGATACTAAACACCTTAGCTCCAAGCTCCAATAATACTATGGCTTGATAACCTGATCCGGTACCAACCTCTAGAACCTTATCCCCTTTTTTTATCTCTAAAAGTTGAGATTGAAATGCAACAGTATAGGGTTGCGAAATAGTTTGACCTGAACCAATGGGAAATGCAGCATCGCGATATGCAAAAGCCTCAAATGAAGAATCCATAAAAACATGACGGGGAATTTTACCTATGGCTGCCAAAACCTTCTCATTGCTAATCCCTTTGGCCTTCACTTCTTCCACTAAACGCCTCCTCATTCCCTTATGTTTGTATGTATCATTCATTTAGCTTGTCTCTTTATTAACACTTGCCCTTTAATTAACTGCAAATTTAATACAATTTAGTGGGCGATTATTACACTATTTTTACTAAAATTATTTAAGGATGCATAGAATAGGTATAATTGGAGGAGGAGAAAATGGACAATCTCATATAGAGCGAATCCAGAGAATCCCCGACTTTACATTTGCAGGAATTTTTGATTTCGATATCAATGAAACAAAACGCTTGCATAAAAAATTCCAGCTTCCATTTTTCAATTCCATTGAAGAATTAATTGATCAATCAGACATCGTTGATATTACCTGCCAAGATATTCCACATTTTGAGATGGCTTCGCAAGCTCTACGCAAATCAAGGCACGTTTTTATAGACCAAGCTTTAAAAGGTAGTCTGAGTGAGGCTCGTAAACTTGTTGATTTAGCATTCGAAGCGGATGTAAAAGTGCAAATTGGTCATGTGGAACGCTTCAACCCAGCGTTTTCCATAGCTCATGAATATATTCATCAGCCAAGGTATATCGAAGCACGACGAATGATACCTTTCAATACCAACAGTTCTGAACAACATGTCGTTCTCGATATGATGATTCATGATATCGATATTATTCTAAGTTTGGTAAACTCTGGAATTAAGCGAATTCAAGCTCGTGGACATCTTATTACCGATGAAAATTTAGATATGGTCAATGCCTATATTGAATTTGACAATGGCTGTATTGCAAACCTAAGCAGTAGTAAAATGGCTCAAAACGCAAGTTCTACAATGCATGTTTATCAAGATGACCAAAGCTTTTTTATTGATTTAACAAATAATACTGTTCAGCAAATTGTGAGCGATGCTAATGGAAAGAGAAACAGAAGCACATTGAACCTCAAATCCTCAAACTTTGATCCTTTGCATTCCGAATTGGATAGTTTTCAAAAATCGATTACAGAAAATACCACTCCCTATGTATCGCTTTTGGATGGAAGTAATGCACTAGAAGTTGCCTTAAATATTCTCGACAAATTAGAGCATTGGCAAGGGCCAAGCCTTCGTAAACATAAGTATGGCAATTATTAAGCTGAACTCGACCTGAGGTCATCTCAAAAAAAATTCCGTCCTTTGCATTTTTCTTATTTAATAGATAGAATAATCGACTAAAATTTACGTTCCCTTTTTAGATGCACAGAAACAATTTTTATGACTCGAAAATATACCTTATTCTTACTTATTGTAATAGCTTTATTTTCATCATGTGAAATTATAAATCCTGATGAAGATATTCCTGCATTTATTAGCATCAACACTGTTGATTTCCATGCTAAATCAGGGGAAGGAACAGATTCTGTTGACATAACCGATGTATGGATATACAATAATAGTGAGTTCGTAGGAGCATATCAATTACCCGCTAAATTTCCGATACTAAAGCAAGGGTCTCAGAATATTGAAGTCCGTTTTGGAATTCTGCTGAACGGAATTGCAGCCACTCGGTCCATCAACCCTTTCTTCAACTACGATAATCAAAGCGTCAATCTAATTGCTGGGGAGGAAATTGAACTTAAGCCAAAATCTTCTTATCATCCAGAAACTAAATTTGTTTGGAACAGTCTTGGGCAAGAAGGTTTTGAAGAAGGAGGAATAAGTATTGATTCAGTAGGTAATTCTTCAACAAAGATTGTTAAAACCAGCCAAGAGGTTTATGAAGGTTCTTTTTCAGGACAAATACATTTAGATGCCACGCATAAAACCTATATTGGACAATCAAGCAATAAATTTACCCTACCATCAGGGGGCAAACCTGTTGTTATGGAGATTCATTGTAAAAATACAAGCAACCATTTTGCTATTGGAATGTTTGTAGAAGCAGTGGATGGAAAAATTACTATTGTGACCCACTTGATTGTAAACCCAGGAGCTAACTGGAAAAAGCTTTATGTTAACTTCACACAATTAGTAAGCAATTATCCTCAAGCAAGAAGCTTTAGAGTGTTTTTCACAGCCGAGTTGGAATCCACTAATACTAAAGCCGATATTTATCTCGATAATATTAAATTAATGCATTTTTGATGAACAATAAACTCCAAACCATAAAATATTTACTTGCTGATTATTTCTCAGCGGCTATGGCGTGGACCTTATTCTTTGTTTACCGAAAATACTCCTTCTATGATAATTTTGAACAGATATACCAATCAGTTATTAAAGATCAGAAGTTTTTTTATGGTATTATTTTTATCCCCTTAGCTTGGTTGCTTTTCTACTTTATTTTAGGAACATATAATAGAATATACCGCAAATCGAGAATACGAGAATTAGGACTTACTTTTATCGCCTCCATTATTGGGGTATCCATTATTTTCTTCACACTTATTCTTGATGATGATGTAAAAGATAACTCTCAATTATTTGATTTTGTAACAGTTTTATTCTTTATGCATTTTGGCTTTACATCCATTTTGCGTTTTATTATCACTTCCTTTACAGCCCACAAAATTCATAATCATATAATTGGTTTCAACACACTAATAATAGGTGGGAATGGAAATGCCACAGCAACTTATCTTGATATTGAAAACCAGTTTCGGTCATCTGGAAATAAGATTATTGGTTTTTTGAGTGTAAACGAAAGCGACAACTATAAACTGGAACAATACGTGCCCCATTTAGGAAGCTATAAAGACGCGGAAAAAATTATAGAGGAAAAAGGTATTGAAGAAGCTATTGTTGCCATCGACCCTGCTGAACATGATAAAATAAAATCAATCATTACCACATTAGGAAGAAGTAAAATTATCATCAAGGTGATACCTGATATGCACGATATTTTATTGGGTTCTGTAAAGATGACTGCTATTTTTCAAGCTCCACTAATCCAAATTTATCCTGATATCATGCCTCATTGGCAAGTGGTACTCAAAAGAGTAATTGATATTATGGTATCGATTATTGCGGTTGTGTTTCTTTCTCCTGTATTTCTTGTTACTGCAATAGGAATTAAACTTGGCTCAAAAGGACCGGTCTTCTATTCTCAAAAACGTATTGGTATTCAGGGTAAAGCATTCAAAATGCTTAAGTTTAGGACAATGGTGCAAGATGCTGAGCAAAATGGCCCCCAACTTTCATCCGATGACGACCCACGTATTACTAATTTTGGGAAGTTTATGCGAAAGGTAAGATTAGATGAAATACCTCAATTTTTTACAGTTCTTAAAGGTGATATGTCTTTGGTTGGTTACCGCCCCGAAAGACAATTCTTTATTGATCAGATTGTAGAAAAAGCTCCTCATTATAAACTTCTGCTTAAAATAAAACCTGGTATTACTTCATGGGGGCAAGTAAAATTTGGCTATGCTTCTACCGTTGACGAGATGATTGAACGTCTTAAATATGATATTCTTTATATCGAGAATATGTCCATTGCCGTAGATATCAAAATTATGTTTTATACTCTTTTGATTGTTGCAACTGGCCGTGGGAAATAAGTGCTTATATTGGAATTAAAACCGTTTTAATTCGTGAATCAGAAGCATAATCTTTTTCAAAATACTTTACTATAAAATTCGAATCTCCTAAATCTAAAGATAAATCCCAGCAATGATAAACAATATCTTTCGAAATCTTTTGCTCCAAAAATCCCTTTACAAAAGGATAGCATAAAACATCAAAAGAAATGGATGAGCTATTTTGATTTTGCAACTGTTGCGAAAGCTCATTCGCATAATTCAGTTGAGCTATCGTATCATTATTATCAATCCATTTAATGATATTCCAATAGGGTAAATAGTAAGCTGTATGCCATTTCTCAGCGCTAAATAAAGCCATTTGAGCAGTCTTATTGTTGCTTTCAATTATCGCAATATCTTTTAAATCAAAGGCAGAGTTTAATAAGTCGAGATGGAATTTTACTTTGTCAAAATTGGAAGTATTAATATTCTTAATATCAAGCCAAAGTTTTTTCTGAGTCTTAAAATCTACTTTTCCCAAATACTCTTCAAAGGAAGGAGCTTGCGTAGAGTCTTGGTTATGCTTTACCGAAAAATAGGTTTTATTGCTATCAGTATAAAATACCAAATCCAATTCCCAGCCTGTAAAACCCATTTGCTGAACCATTTTCATGCGTTCAAAGTCATCAATACGATGAGGAATGACAATATTTTCAAGCCCCTTAGCCCGCAACTGTGCAACAATTCCTTCATGCTCTATTTGCTCATCAGGAATAGCATCCGATTCACAAGCTACTGTTAAAACAAAACTCGCAATCAGCATAATCATTAACCTACATCTTATTGCCTCCACTTACATTTCTTTTATAAATATCCTAACTCTAGTTGAGCTTCCTCACTCATCATTGATTTGTCCCAAGGAGGCTCAAAAGTAAGTACCACATCCGAATCGGTAATTCCAGGAACCATTTTAATGCGCTCCTCCACTTCCAGCACTATGGAATCGGCCACCGGACAAGTAGGGCTCGTTAATGTCATCACTACATGGCCAACGCCATCAGTATCAACTTCTATTTCGTAAATCATTCCCAACTCATAAATATCTACCGGAATTTCTGGATCATAAACGGTTTTCAATGCGTTCATTACATCTGTTTCCAACTCCATCATTTCGGGAGGAGTTAACTTCTTTTTATCTTCACTCATTTTCTAATACTTTAATATCTATTGTTGTTCTTGCTTGGTTTTATAAACCAAAGCATAAAGTCTAATCTGTTTTATCATCGAACTCAAACCATTAGATCGAGTAGGCGACAAATGATCTTTCAAGCCTATTTTCTCCAAGAATTCCAAATCATAATCTAAAATATCCGCCGGCTTCTGCCCACTTAAAACTCGAATCAGCAAATACACAATTCCCTTAGTAATAATGGCATCGCTATCGGCTTGGAAATATACTTTCCCATCACGAAATTCGGAAGTAAGCCATACTTGAGATTGACAGCCGCTAATTAAAAACTTCTGTATCTTTTTATCCTCATCAAAGCCTTCCAACTCATTTCCCAATTCAATTATATAATTATACTTATCGAGCCAGTTTTCAAACATTTCAAACTCCTCAACAATCTCATTTGCTTTTTCTTGTATGCTCATTATTCTAAATTTTTATTCTTTCCTTAACTTTCTTGGATGGCGTTTTATTGACCTCCTTCGTCGGACGAAAAAAAGCCATCATTTTTTCTACACAAACATCTTTCGCATTCTATTAATGGCCACCACCATCATATCAATCTCCTCGCGTGTATTATAAAACGCAAATGCTGCACGAATGGTTCCTGATATACCAAACCGTTTCATCAGCGGTTGTGCACAATGATTTCCAGTACGCACTGCAATTCCCATTTGGTCCAAAATAGTCCCTGCATCAAAATGATGAATCTTCTCAAAGACAAAAGAAATCACAGAAGCTTTATTCGCATTGGTTCCAATAATCCGAAGATCTTCTATTTCCAAAAGTCTTTGAGTGCCATATTCCAATAAATCCTTTTCATAAGCCTCGATATCATCCAATCCTATTTCACTAATATATTTTATTGCTTCAGCCAAACCCAATGCGCCTCCTACATTCGGTGTGCCAGCTTCAAACTTAAAAGGCAATTCATTGAAGGTAGTTTTCTCAAAGCTAACTTGGTCAATCATCTCGCCCCCACTTTGGTAAGGCGGCATTTGCTCCAACCAAGTTTCCTTTCCATAAAGCACTCCTATTCCCATAGGTGCAAAAAGTTTATGTCCTGAAAAAACATAAAAGTCACAATCCAATGCCTGCACATCAACCTTAGTATGCGAAACCCCCTGAGCTCCATCAATAAGTACGGGAATATTTCGAGCATGAGCCAAATCAATAATCTCTTTTATTGGGTTTATTATCCCCATCACATTAGAAATATGAGCAATGGCCACCATTTTTGTTTTATCAGAAAGCAAATTCTTGAAGGCTTCCATATCCAAAGAGCCATCTTCAAATATGGGAATTACTTTTAAGTGAGCTCCCTTTTCTTCACAAAGCAATTGCCAAGGTACAATATTAGCATGGTGCTCCATTTCCGAAACAATAATCTCGTCACCTTCGCTTATAAACTTTTTACCAAAACTTGATGCCACCAGATTAATAGACTCTGTGGTTCCTTTGGTGAAAATAACCTCCTTGCTTTGTGGTGCATTAATAAATTTTCGAATTACTTCCCGCGCCTCCTCATGCATTGAAGTCGCCTCTTGACTCAGATAATGCACTCCACGGTGAATATTACTATTCTCATTTTCATAATATTGCTGCACCCGACTAATCACTCTATCAGGCTTTTGGGTAGTAGCACCATTATCAAAATACACCAATGGCGAATCATGCACCATTTGATGCAAAATTGGGAAATCGGATCTTATTTTCTTTATATCTAACATATTTCTTATTAGCCGCTAATGCGCGAATTAATTATTAATATTTATTCCCACTCATCAAGCTTTCTATCTAAAACTAAACGCTTAGAATCTAGTTTAGGTTCTCCAAAATTAATCAATAATCCAAGTCTATTTTATACTATTCGCGGCTATTTTTACATTTTGGAATAAGAATAACGAAGCCATTGATTCTATTTTTCAGTCTTAAACTTTTGACATATCGATTTCAAACACCAAAGGCTTATCTGGATCAGCACACTGAATCGAGCATTGGTCGCAGGCCGAAAGTTCTCCTTTCAAGCGGCGGCGTACCAAATCATCAGTATTCTCACGCAAAGCCGGAAGTGTTATCTTATTTACAATTTCTGTTACGAAGGCCAACATCAATAGCATTTTTGCATTTCGTTCACAAATACCTCGTTGCATCAGATAAAACTTGGCTTCTTCATCCAATTGACCCACAGTAGCACCATGACTACATTTCACATCATCGGCATAAATCTCCAAAAATGGATGCGTATCAACTTTGGAAGTATTTGTTAATTGAATATTGTGGTTATTCTGAAAGGCCAAGGTTTGCTGTGCGTCTTGTCTTACAAGCACATGACCATTGAAAACCGTACGAGCCTCATCATCAGCAATTCCCTTAAAAGTAGTA
>Ga0256827_10002820_pt1 | contig 11104 bp, 9 predicted proteins | sample CV84metaG_FD_185977 | JGI IMG/M metagenome (GOLD analysis project Ga0256827, IMG submission 185977) | Hydrothermal vent microbial communities from East Pacific Rise, Pacific Ocean - CV84 | ecosystem: Environmental > Aquatic > Marine > Hydrothermal vents | place: Pacific Ocean: East Pacific Rise...
TGCTATGGAGGATTGTATTGTTGCTGAGTTAAGTAAAGAGAATCTTGATAAGATAGAAAAAGAGATAGACCATGAGTTGCTTATTATTATTATTTTAAAACGTATATCTATTAGACTGAGTGATGAACTCAGACGTTCTGCAGTAAACATAGAAAGACTTGAACAGTGGTAAATATGGTGAAGTTGATATTAAGAAATATTCCTAAAACTAAAAGCTTGAAAAATTTAAGATCTTGTGATTAGTGAGGGTTTTTTGTATATTTCTCAATATAATTTATATAAATGATAATACCAATACCTATTGAGATAAAAATACTACCAACTGTAATTACTGCTTCATTCATCTTTTGCACCTTTATTTGTTAAATACATACCTAACCCCATAAGTATAACTACTATCAAAATAGCAATTATAGAGTAATCACCTTTTTTCATTAATGGAGCTATAAGGGTTAAAGCTATTAAAATTTTAGAAATATCTAAAAAATATTTTCCAATTTCCTTAAGCGTTTCTTTTTTCATGATATTATTATATCATAACATAAGCCCCGTTAGTCTAACTTAGATTATAAAGTTATTCAGAAAAAAACCACAAGAGAGAAGTTTTTTTACCTATTTTTCTAAATAATAAGTCATTTTTTACGAATATTTACAGCAAAAAAATATTTTAAGTTACAAATAGCTTACAAAAAATACATTTGGTTTTTTTGTGAAAACTCATAAGTCTCGTAGATAAAGGGGGTTTAGGGGGTTTTGAAATTAGGTGGTACCACAGGTCGGATTCGAACCGACACGCCCTAGGGCAGAAGATTTTGAGTCTACCAAGTCTACCAGTTCCATCACTGTGGCACGTACGATTAGCAGTTGCTAAAAACGTAAGTGGGATTTTACAGTTTAAGTGCTTAAACATCGTTTAGATTAGTAGCAAAATATAATTTTATGTCAATTTGACAGATTTTAATAGCCTACTAAAGATTATTTGTTATAATATCTTCATTAATTAATATCAATATTGAAACAAGGCTTATATTTGAAAATTTCTATAATTATTATTGCTATACTTTTTATATATGGTGCGTTTGCTACACTATTTCGAGATGCTGCTTTAGCGGGGAATATTGGTAAAATAGTTGGAGATATGAATGTTTATCTTTTTGGATATTTTGCCTATATTAATATTTTAATTCTTTTTTATCCTCTTTATAAACTTTATACAGATGCAACGGCAAGAAAAAACATAGATTTTTACTTAGGTTGGATACTCTTTTTTATAGCAGCAGTTATTTTAGAATCTATGGTTCTTGAGTTAAAGCATGCAGGTTTTATTGGAAATCAAGTAGTTGAATTTTTGCAGCCTCTCATTGGAAAAGCAGGGCTGTGGTTACTTTGGTTAATGATTATATCGTTGTCGGCAGTATTTATTGTAGATGATGATTTTTCATTTAAAAGTTTGATTCCACGTATATCATTAGCTAAGAAAAGTAAAAAAAGAGAAGAGAATAGCATAGAAGACAAAAAAGAAAAAAGTACATTTTTTGCAGGAGTAAAAAATGTACTTAAAAAAATATTTACAAATCCTTTTTCCTCTCCTTCACTAGAAGATGAGATGATGCCTATTTTAGATGAGGAGTTAAAGCCTAAAAGTAGGGTTGTAAGTAAATCTACTCCTAAAGTAAGTCCTAAAAAAACACGTACAAAGAAAAAACCTGTATCTGTAAAAAAAGTTATTGAAAAAGAGATAGTAGAAGAGCCATTTGAAGAAGATATTGAAGAGTTAGATGACTCTGTGCTTCAGGAGATAGAAGAGATAGAAGAGAAGATGATTAAATCTACTACAGCTAAAAAGAGTGTAAATAGTAGTGTAGAGATTGTTTCAGAATTGGCAGAAAACTCTAAATTACTTGATGAAATGGAGAAGGGTGCTGTTACAAAACCAAAAAATTTCAAGCTACCAAAGTTAGATTTTTTACAAAAAGCTCCAAAAACCAAAAAGAAAGTAAACGAAGTAGAGATAGATCAGAAAATTGATGATATTATGGCAAAACTACAACAGTTTAAAGTAGATGGTGAGGTAGTACGTACATACTCTGGTCCTTTAGTTACAACCTTTGAATTTAAGCCAGCACCAAATGTAAAAGTTTCTAAAATATTAGGTCTTCAAGATGACCTTGCTATGGCACTTTCAGCAGAGACAATTCGTATTCAAGCACCAATTCCTGGGCGTGATGTTGTAGGTATAGAGATACCAAATGCAAATATTGATACAATTTATTTGCGAGAGATTTTAGAGAGTGATATATTTAAAGAGTCTAAGTCAAATTTGACTGTTGCTTTGGGTAAAGATATTGTAGGAAATCCGTTTGTTACAGACATTAAGAAACTGCCACACCTTCTTATAGCTGGTACTACAGGTTCTGGTAAATCTGTAGGTATTAATGCGATGATACTCTCATTGTTGTATAGAAATGACCCTGACCATTTGAAGCTTATGCTTATTGATCCTAAGATGCTTGAATTTTCTATGTATAATGATATTCCACACTTGATTACACCTGTCATTACTGAGCCAGCTAAAGCTATTGCAGCACTTGCAAACATGGTTGGAGAGATGGAGCGACGTTATAAGCTTATGGCAGATTCTCGTACAAAAAATATTGAAAACTATAATGAAAAAGCTAAAAAAGAGGGTGTTGAACCTTTTCCATTTATTGTCATAGTTATAGATGAACTTGCAGATCTTATGATGAATGGTGGTAAAGAGGTTGAACTCTCTATTGCTAGACTTGCCCAAAAGTCAAGAGCTTGTGGTATTCACTTGGTTGTTGCAACACAAAGACCATCTGTAGATGTTGTTACAGGGTTAATTAAAGCCAATTTACCATCAAGATTGAGTTACAGAGTGGGTACTCGCATTGACTCTAAAGTTATTTTAGATGCTTTGGGTGCAGATAGCCTACTTGGACGTGGTGATGGTCTTTTTACACCTCCTGGATCTACAGGTCTTGTACGTATTCATGCACCTTGGAATACTGAAAATGAGATAGATGAAGTAGTTGAGTTTTTAAAAGCACAACGAGAACCTGAATATGATGAGTCCTATCTTGTTGCTGGTGGTGCATCAAGTGGTAGTGATGGTGGCTCTGACATTGAATTAGATTTGCTTTTTGAAGATGCGAAATCTGTTGTACTCAATGATCAAAAGACTTCTATATCATATTTGCAAAGAAAATTGCAGATAGGCTATAATCGTTCAGCAAACATTATAGAACAGTTAGAAGCTAAAGGTATTCTATCTGCACCTAATGCAAAGGGTAATAGAGAAATTTTATAATAAAGGTAAAGATATATATGAAAATTTCAAATAATCGTAAATCAAAATGGTTAGAACAACTTTTACATAGTTCACATATTGCTATTTTAGTTGTTGATAAAAATAGAAAAAATATTTTTGTAAACGAGTATTTTTGTAAATTGTTTGGTTATACAGAAGATGAACTTTTAAATAAATCAACAGAAATATTTCATATATCTAAGCAATCTTTTTTAAACTTCTCTGAATTAGCATTTAATTCTGTATTAAATGGTGAGCCAATGGATGTAGATTATCCATGCAGACATAAAGACGGAACAGAATTTTGGATTCATATTAGTGGTGATTTAGTAGAAAATAAAGATGAAATATTGTGGACAATTATAGATATTACCAAAAAAATTAAAGCAGAGAAAGAACTTATCTATTTTAAAGAGAGAATGGAGTTAGCTATAGAGGCTAACAGAGATGTTGTTTGGGACTGGGATTTACTTACAAATAAATTATTTGTTTCATCAGTTTGGAAAGAGATTATTGGGCATGATCATGAGAAAACTCCTTATGAGATTAATATATGGAGGAGACATCTTCATCCAGAAGATAGAAAAAAACTATTTTACGATATTAATAAAGCAATAAAAAAAGAGACGAAGTATCTCAATAATATTCATAGAATTATACATAGTGATGGTCATTGGCTTTGGATACATATTAGGGCGAAAGTACTTTTTGACGAAAATGAACAAGCTATTCGTATGATAGGTACACATAGAAATATTACTAAAACAAAAGAGCTTCAGCTTCAAATTGCTCAGCAGGCACAGATTATAGAGCAAATCCATGAAAGTGTTATCTCTACCGATACAAAAGGAATTATTCTTACATGGAATAGAGGTTCTGAAATACTTTTTGGTTACAAGGCTGATGAGGCTATTGGGCAACATATTACAATGATATTTCATAAAGAGGATTATGAAGTAGTACACAGAAGCATAAAAACTTTAATGGATGAAGGTGAATACAATATAGAGGTTAGACTTCTTAAAAAGTCAAACGATATTATTATTGCTGATCTTTCTACTTCTATTCTTAGAGATGAAAATGGTAAATTAATTGGTATGATAGGCTATGTACAAAATATTACAGAGCGTAAGAGGGTGCAAGAAGAGTTACTTAATCAAAAAGATATTTTGCATTATCAAGCAAATCATGATCCACTTACACAGCTCTCAAATCGTTTGCTTTTTCATAGCAGACTTAAAGACTCAGTAAAGAAGGCAAAAAGAAATCAAAAAAAGATTGCACTATTTTTTATTGACTTGGATCACTTTAAAGAGATTAATGACTCATTAGGTCATGATATTGGTGATGAAGTTTTAAAAGTAGTTAGTGGAAGATTGAAAAACATAATAAGAGAATCTGATACATTAGCACGGTTGGGTGGTGATGAATTTACTATAATTATTGAAGATCTTGAGCAAAGTAGTTACGCATCTGTTTTTGCTAAAAAAATTATTGATACACTCTCTTCTATGATTATGATAGATGAGCATAAATTGTATGTTTCAAGTAGTATAGGGATTAGTATATATCCTGATGATGGAACTTCTGTTCAAGATCTTTTAAAAAATGCAGATGCTGCCATGTATAAAGCAAAAGAAGATGGTAGAAATAATTTTCAGTTTTACAGTTCTGAAATGACAAAGTCAGCTTATAAAAAAGTAAAAATAGAGACAGATTTAAGAGATGCACTCGTTAATGAATATTCCTAATAAAAACAGTAATTTGTATCTATAATATTTTGTAACAATCTGCTACATAAAAATTATCTACTTTATACACTATATGTAATCAAACTCTCTATTAACCATATTTGAGATAAAATTAGTTACCGAAATATTAAATAAATAGGAGACTTTATGGCACTATTAGAAGCATATAAAGCACATACAGAAGAGAGAGCAAAACTTGGTGTTCCACCATTAGCATTAACTGCTGAACAGACAGCAGAGTTAGTAGAATTACTGAAAGCAAGTCCTATTGCAGATGTAGATTATGCAATGGAGCTTTTAACTCAAAAAGTACCAGCTGGTGTTGATGATGCAGCTTATGTTAAGGCAGCATTTTTGAATGATATTGTTCAGGGTGATGCATCTTGTGAAGCAATCAATACTGTAAAAGCAGTAGAAATTCTTGGAACAATGCTAGGTGGATTTAATGTCCAGCCTTTGGTTGCAGCACTTAGTATTGATGGTGAAGTAGCAGAGACTGCTGCTGAAGAACTTAAAAATACACTTCTTGTTTATGATTCATTTAATGATGTTAAAGCACTTATGGATGCGGGTAATGCATTGGCAAAAGAAGTTGTTGAGTCATGGGCTAATGCTGAGTGGTTTACAAATAAACCAGAGATGGATAAAGAAATTACAGTTACTGTATATAAAATTCCTGGTGAAACAAATACAGATGATCTCTCTCCAGCATCTGAAGCGTTTACAAGAGCAGATATTCCTCTCCATGCCAACTCATTCTTAGTAAATAGAATGGATAATCCATTAGATACTATGAAAGAGTTAAAAGAAAAAGGTCACCCACTCGCTTACGTTGGTGATGTAGTAGGTACTGGTTCTTCAAGAAAATCAGGAATCAACTCTGTTCAGTGGCATATGGGTAGAGATATTCCAAATATTCCTGGTAAGAGAACAGGTGGTATCGTTATTGGTGATATTATTGCTCCAATTTTCTTTAATACAGCAGAAGATTCAGGATGCATACCTATTCAGGCACCAGTAGGTGATTTGGAGACTGGTGATGTAATTACTGTTAAGCCTTTTGATGGTGTTATTGAAAAAAATGGTACAGTTGTATCTGAATTCAATATTGAACCAAATACGCTTCCAGATGAGATGAGAGCAGGTGGGCGTATTCCACTTATTATTGGTAAAGGGTTAACTGCTAAAGCTAGAGAAGCTCTTGGTATGGATGCTGGAGATATTTTTATGGTTCCTGCACAGCCTGCTGATAATGGTAAGGGTTATACACTTGCACAAAAAATGGTTGGAAAAGCATGTGGAATAGAGGGTGTTAAACCAGGTGTTTACTGTGAGCCTATTGCAACTACAGTTGGTTCTCAAGATACAACAGGTCCTATGACAAGAGATGAAATAAAAGAGCTTGCAGCACTTAGTTTTGGTTCTGACTTTGTTTTACAGTCATTCTGTCATACTGCTGCTTACCCTAAACCAGCAGATATTGACCTTCAGCACACACTTCCAAAATTTTGGACAGAGAGAAAAGGTTTTATTCTTAGACCTGGTGATGGTGTTATTCACTCATGGTTAAACAGAATGTGTCTTCCAGATACTGTTGGTACAGGTGGAGATAGCCATACAAGATTCCCTATTGGTATCTCATTCCCTGCTGGTTCTGGTCTTGTTGCATTTGCAGGTGTTACAGGTATGATGCCACTTACTATGCCAGAGTCTGTTCTTGTAAGATTTAAAGGTGAGTTACAGCCAGGTATTACACTTAGAGATATGGTAAATGCTATTCCTCACCAAGCAATTAAAGATGGTCTTTTGACTGTTGCAAAAGCTGGTAAGAAAAATATATTTGCAGGTAGAGTTCTTGAAATTGAAGGTCTTGAAACACTTAAATGTGAGCAAGCGTTTGAACTTTCTGATGCCTCTGCTGAGCGTTCAGCTGCTGCATGTACGGTAAAACTTGATAAAGAGCCTATTATTGAGTATTTAAAATCTAATATTGTTCTTATTGAGGAGCTTATTTCTCAAGGTTACCAAGATGCTGCTACACTTCAAAGAAGAGCTGATAAAATGAGAGCATGGATTTCAAACCCAGAGCTTCTTGAAGCAGATAAAGATGCAGAGTATGCAGCAATTATTGAAATAGATATGGATCAAATTAAAGAGCCTATTTTAGCTTGTCCTAATGATCCAGATGATGTAAAAACATTAACTGAAATAGCTGAAGCTGGTCTAAGAACAGAGATAGATGAAGTATTTGTTGGTTCTTGTATGACAAATATTGGTCTATTTAGAGCTGCTGGTGAGATCTTAAGAGGTGAAGGTAAAGTAGCAAATAAACTTTGGATCTGTCCTCCAACTAAAATGGATGAGAAGACATTGACTGAAGAGGGTTACTATTCAGTATTTGGTATGGCAGGAGCTAGAACAGAGATTCCTGGTTGTTCACTATGTATGGGTAATCAGGCATCAGTTGCACAGAATGCTTATGTATTCTCTACATCTACTAGAAACTTTGATAACAGACTTGGTAAAGGTTCACAAGTTTATCTTGGTTCTGCTGAGCTTGCTGCTGTTGTTGCACTTAAAGGTAAGTTACCAACTGCTGCTGAATATGCAGAGATAGTAAAAGATAAAATTAAACCAGAGATGACAGATGAGATATATAAATATCTTAACTTTAATAAAGTCTCTAAAGATGAACTTGAAGCGATGGTAGGATAGGTTCAACTATCTACTCATCTATATAGCAGAGATCCCCTCTCTGCTAAAATTACTTATTGTAGAAGTTTCTTCAATCTTCTAATCTCCATATTAAACAAAATAAAAAAGGATTTAAATGTCAAAAATATTAAAAAGTACAATTGCTACTTTAATGATATTAGGTGTTACAGGTTGTGTTTCAACATCTGATATTCAAATAGAAAAAGCTCAATCTGAAAAGGTAAATTTAGATGGCTATAAAACATATCAGTTTATTGCCGATAGTGGAATAGTCAAAAGCACAAAAAGTACTGGTATTTCTAAAAAAATTAATGTATCTGATGAGATAGAGCAAATGATAAACTCAGAGTTAGCTAAAAAAGGAAAAACTCCAGTATCTAAAAATCCTGATTTCTTTGTTGCTTATTTGGGTGGTGCAGATATGGATGCAGTAAAAAGTAAACTAAATAAAAATGGAAAAAAGACTATTGAAAAATCACCTGAAGCAGCTTTAGTTCTTATGTTGGTTGATGCAGATTCAGGGTCAATCATCTGGATGTCAACAGCTGAAGCTGAAGTAAAAGGTGGCTCTGCTGATGATTTTAAAAAGCGTTTAGACTATGCTATAAAGAAAATGCTTAACGGAGTTTAAAAACTTCTTTAGAGGGAGTTTTTAAAACTCCCTCTCCTCTACCTTATGTGTTTGATGAACAGTAAGTGTAGGGTATGCAAATTCCAAATTATTTTTTGCTAAAATATCTGCTATTTTATACATAATATCCTCTTTAACTTCAAGCCATTCATTCCAAGCAACAGTACGACTAAAGCAGTATAGAAGTATGTTTATACTTGAATCTGCAAATTCATCCATGTAAACAAGTGTTGTACGCTTAATGCCCTTAAAATCTTCAACCGATACAAGTCTTGCCTGTCTATCTGAATTTAGAAATGAAGTATGCTCATTGGCAATTCCGGGGTGTTCTTTCAGCATACTTCTTATCTCTTCAATAGCTTGTTTAATATCTGTAAAATCAGACTCATAAGTAACACCTATTGTCATTTTTATACGCCTACCTATACGTCGTCTTGTCCAGTTTTTTACACCGGTATTTGAGAGTTCAAAGTTTGGTACAGAGATAAGTGCATTGTCAAAAGTTCTAATGGTTGTTGCTCTAAGACCAATCTCAACAACAGTACCATTAGCATGGTTTGTCTCTATCCAGTCTCCCTGTTCAAAGATGTCACCAGCCAAAATAGCAATAGAACCAAAAATATTTGCTATGCTATCTTTAGCTGCAAAAGCAATTGCTGCACCTACAATACCAAGACCAGAGAGTAGGGCGGTAAGGTCAATGCCCATTACCTTTAAGATGGCAATAAGTGCAAGAAGCAAAATTAGCCCGTTAATAGCCTTAATACTTAAATTTACAACTTCATTTTTAAGTGCGACATTATTTTTAATACGTTCTATTTTAAGGTATGCAATAGTGTTAGTAATACGGTAAAGAAGCAGGGCAATCAAGACAATGTAAAGAACAGCAAAAAGTTTACTTATACTAATGCTTTTAGTATCAAATCCTAAAACTACGACAATAACCACGTGAATTATGACCAAAGATGTAATTATGTTAAATATATTTGTAATATGTGTATGAATATATTCAATATCATCATCTCTCAATTTAAAATGGTGTAAAAAACGATCTACTAAATATGCAATAAGTTTTTGTACAAATATAATAAAAAGTATAATAATAGCAATTAAAATAAGTTTTGATGTATCTATGCCAAATGGAGTTAGGTAACTATTGACATTTTGTCCAACTTTTGATTGATTTATATTATTTACAAATGTAAAAAGCTTAGATTTTGAGAGAAGTGCTGTTCTGTAAATATTTGAACTGTTCTCTACAAGTTCTGAACTAAATGTATTTGCAACATACTCTAAAGCAAGAGTATTTTTAAGTGCAGTAAGTAGCTCTTTTTGAAGTGGAGTAGTAATGTTATTTTCATCAATAGGATACATTTTAGGGTCAATAGGTTTATAGTTAGAAAAATGTTTTATTAGAAAATCAGATATTTTATCTTTATAGAAATTCTTTGATTTACTCTCTGTAAAACGTAAAGAGTCATTAATGGTTTCTCGTATGGAATTTTTGATTGTTAAGCTTTTAATTAAAAGTTCATCACGCATAGTAGCTATTTTGTAGTGTCTGTGCTTATTATTTTTATAACGTAGTTTAAGCCTCTCAATTTTCCGTTTATAAGGATTGTTTTTTGATAAAATAGCATTTTTATCTGATGCATAATGTAAAAAAAACTCTTGATAATTTCTAACTTGAGTTTTTCTAATATTATCTTTCTCTTTCTCTGTAATATTATTTTCCATTAACTGTTTTTCAACTTTGATTTGTTGCGTAATAAATGTATCAAAATCTACATTTGCTAAAAGATATGTACTAAAAATAAGTAGTAAAAATATTAACTTTTTCAAAATAATCCTTCATTTTTTAAATGGCTCTTAGCTTTATAATATTATATTGTTTCAAAAAGTTCTCTGAAAAGTGCAGGAATACGTTTTGGCTTTCCATTGTCTATATAGACTAAAAGAACTTTCATACTAAATATTTTTACTTCCTCTTTCCATATCTCCTGTAAAATAACAAGTGAAGAGCTTTTAAGTGTTAAAATTTCAGATGTAACACTAAGCATATCTCCAAGTTTAGATGTCGCTAAAAAATCAGCATCAATGTTACGCACAACAAACCCACTACTATCATCTTGAGATGGTACCATCCCCCTCTGAAAAAAAATTTCAGATCTAGCCCTTTCGCAATATTTTATATAATTGGTATGATAGACAATCCCACCAGCATCTGTGTCCTCATAATACACCCTTATCTTCATGTTCAACTCCTTTGTCTAGGTTACTATCTAGTCATTTATAATTTAGTGGATACTAAACTATTTGAAACTTAAAGTAATTCTTTAAATAATATGCTGCTATTGTACTAAAAACTAGTAATATTTATTATAAGGAAAAAATGAGTATATCTTTTGGTGTGTCTATAAATATCACTTTTAATAAGGTAGTTCATCAGCCTGTTACTGAAAGTGCTAATAATTTTGACATGGGTGTATCCTTTGAATGTTTGGATTATTTAGAAATTGAATTCCTTTGAAGATTTCACTTTGTGTTAATAAAAGAGAGTAGGAAAAGTGAAGATATACTTTTTTTCTATGTATATATACCCTGTTTTTTTACGAAAAGTACCACTATTTTTTCTTTATAAATGTATAATAGTAAAATAATTATTTATGGGGAAAT
>Ga0256827_10002821_pt1 | contig 11098 bp, 5 predicted proteins | sample CV84metaG_FD_185977 | JGI IMG/M metagenome (GOLD analysis project Ga0256827, IMG submission 185977) | Hydrothermal vent microbial communities from East Pacific Rise, Pacific Ocean - CV84 | ecosystem: Environmental > Aquatic > Marine > Hydrothermal vents | place: Pacific Ocean: East Pacific Rise...
GAAGCAATTGATAGAATAAAAGATACTGCAGGTTCACATAATAGATTATTTTTTGTAGAAGTAATGGGAAGAGATGCAGGATTTATAGCTTTGAATACAGGTATAGCAACAGGAGCAGAGGCTATATTAATACCAGAAACGGTTACATATTTAGATGATTTAGTAATTACTCTTAGAGATAACAAAAGAAAAGGTAAGAGTTCTGCTATTATTATTGTTGCCGAGGGTGATGACTTAGGAGGAGCTTACGAAGTTGCCAGAAAAGTGAAAGAAAGAGATAATACTTATTCAACAAGGGTTTCTGTATTAGGACATATGCAAAGAGGAGGTTCGCCAACATTAGCCGATAGAGTTCTTGCTAGTCAGTTGGGATTTTATGCTGTGGAAGCTTTGTTCCTAGGCCATACAAATGAAATGGTTGGTATCGTTAATAATAAAATAGCATATACTAGCATCGATTTAGCAATAAAACAAAATACAGATATTAGTAAAGAATTATTGCGTTTAGCTAGAATTTTATCAGTATAAAGATAATAGTATAAGAGTTTATGGAACGTCAAACCTATTTTGTAGATGTGTTATTACCATTGCCTTTGGTAAACTATTTTACTTATAGAGTTCCTTTCACGTTTAATGATGATGTTCAAATAGGAAAAAGGGTAGTAGTTCAATTTGGTAAAAAGAAATTATACTCTGGCATTATTGTTAAAGTTCATCAAGTGCTTCCTAATTATTCTCAAGTAAAGTATATATTAAATATTCTTGATGTAGAGCCCATTGTAAATGATAAGCAATTAATATTTTGGAATTGGTTATCAGATTATTATATGGCGTATAAAGGTGAGGTGATGAATGCTGCTTTACCTTCAGCAATGAAACTTGCTAGTGAAACAAAACTTATTCTACACCCTGAATTTGATGAAAAATACGATCTTTTAAATGATAAGGAGTTCTTGATTGTTCAAGCTCTAGAGCAACAACCAAATCTAACTTTAACAGAAGTTAGTAAAATAGTTGAAATGCCTAAAATTGTTCATCTTGTTAAAACTCTTATAGAGAAAAAATGTGTACTCCCAGAAGAAGAAATAAAAAATAAATTTAAAGACAAAACTGAGACATATATTCATTTAGGACAAGAATATAAAACTAATTCTGAGCTTGAAAAAGTAAGCAAAGAGCTTGAAAAAAAAGCTTTTAAGCAGCTAGAATTACTGCTTGCTTATTTAAATTATTCTAAGTTCTTTTCTGGAGAATCATTGGAAGTAAGTAAGAGTTTTTTATTATCTAAAACTGGGATTTCCGCTTCTATTCTTGCATCTTTGGAGAAGAAAGGTATATTACAATTATATAAGAAAAGTCAATCTCGATTAATTGAATCTGAAGCTACAAAGGATATTAAGGAACTAATTCTATCAGAAAATCAGAATATTGCCTTTAATAAAATAAGTAATTCTTTTACTGATAAAGATGTTTGTCTTTTGCATGGTATCACTGGTAGTGGAAAAACAGAGATTTATATAAAACTAATAGAAGAATACATACAAAAAGATAAGCAAGTACTTCTACTAATTCCTGAAATAGCTCTAACAGCTCAAATAATAAATAGATTACGTCAGTATTTTGGAAAAAAATTGGGATATTATCATAGTAAGTATGGAAATAATGAAAGAGTAGAAGTTTGGAATAAAGTAAAGGGTAATACTGTAAATTCTTATAAAGTAATAATAGGAGCTAGATCTTCTATCTTTCTCCCATTCAGTGATTTAGGTTTAGTTATTGTTGATGAAGAACATGACTCATCATATAAGCAATACGATCCATCGCCAAGATATAATGCAAGAGATGCGGCAATTGTATTAGCACATATTCATAAGGCAAAATGCTTGTTAGGTTCTGCAACACCATCATTGGAAAGCTATTATAAGGCAAAATCTGATAAATATGCCTTTGTTGAGTTAATGGAAAGATATACTAAAGTAAATCTCCCTAAAATAGAAGTTGTAGATATTGCTGCTGCATACAAATGTAAGGAAATGAAATCTCATTTTTCGAAATACTTATTGGATAATATAAAACTATCGCTTGATAATAATGAGCAAGTTATTCTATTTCAGAACAGAAGAGGTTTTAGTTTGAGACTAGTTTGTAATGATTGTCAATGGTCGCCAGGCTGTAATAATTGTGATGTGGGTTTAACATATCATAAAAAACAAGGTAGGTTAAAATGTCATTATTGTGGTGCTTCTAAGGATTTACCATCAGTTTGCCCTGAGTGTGGAAGTAAGAAATTAACAATGAAAGGTTTTGGAACAGAGAAGGTAGAAGAAGAAATTCCTGTATTTTTTCCTGGAGTAAATGTAAAGAGAATGGATTTAGATACCACACGATCCAAAAATGCATATTTGCAGATTATTAACGATTTTCAAGATAGAAAAATAGATATTCTTGTTGGTACACAAATGGTTTCTAAGGGTTTAGATTTTGATAATGTAGGTTTAGTAGGTGTGCTGAATGCTGATAACATACTTCATTATCCTGATTTTAGGTCATTTGAAAAAGGATTCCAACAATTGACTCAAGTAGCAGGGCGTTCTGGAAGAAAGAATAAGCAAGGAAAAGTGATAATACAAACTAATCAGCCTTATCATTCTGTTATTCGTGATGTAATTGATAATGATTATATTAATATGTATAAAAGTCAGATGGAAGAAAGGGCTAATTTTAAATATCCTCCTTTTTATCGGTTAATACGCATTTCTTTAAAGCATAAAGATTATCATATTTTAAATGACGGAGCTAAATATTTTGGTGATGTTCTTCGTCCAAAGCTAGGTTCTAGGCTTCTAGGTCCAGAGTTTCCAGTTATTAGTAGGGTGAAGAACTTATACATAAAAAACTTCATTATTAAATTTGAAATTACAGCTTCCCATAAGGCTGTAAAAAATATTATTAGAGAGGCAATGACAGAATTGTTTAAGAAAAAAGAATATCGCTATATATTTATTTCTCCAGATGTGGACCCTATATAGTGTCTATAAGAAATAGCAACTGATAAATAAAGTGTTTTTTTTAAGAAACACTATAGAAGGATAATAAATAATTATTTTAGTATGAAGAAAATGTTTAGTGTAATTGAAAGCTGAGTAGATTATAAAAACTAATAATTTGCACAAATAATAAAAAAATTAAAAGATTTCCATAATAATTATGAATATTTGAAAAAAAATGGTTAATTTTAATCTCTGAAATTATAGAAATATGAGAGGCTAGATATTTTCTTTTATTTTTATTCTTGGAAAACATGCTTTTAAATAATATTTTGTTGTGAATAAACATATAATTGTACAAGACACTGCAGTTGATAAAACTTTACCTGAAGTACTAAAAGATTTTTTTGGTTTTAGTAAGTTTAAAGGTCAACAAGAAGAAATTATCCGAAGTTTACTCGATGGTAATGATGTGTTTGTAATAATGCCTACAGGTGGAGGTAAATCTCTTTGTTATCAGTTGCCTGCTCTTATTTCTGAAGGAGTAGCCATTATTATTTCACCTTTGATTGCATTAATGAAAAATCAAGTAGATGCTTTAAGAAATTTTGGCTCTGTTAGAGGGATTGCACATGTGATGAACTCCTCTCTTAATAGAATTGAGATGGAGGAAGTGAGAGCAGATTTAGTAAGTGGAAAGACGAAACTATTGTATGTAGCTCCTGAAAGTTTAACAAAGGAAGATAATATAGAGTTTTTTAAACACCTTAAGATTTCATTTTTTGCAATTGATGAGGCTCATTGTATTTCAGAATGGGGTCATGATTTTAGACCTGAATATAGGCGCTTAAGACCGATAATTGAAATAATTTCTGAAAATGCACCTATAATAGCACTTACTGCTACAGCTACTCCTAAAGTGCAAAGTGATATTCAGAAAAACCTTAAAATGGTTGATTCTAGCATTTTTAAGTCTTCATTTAATAGAGCGAATCTATATTATGAGGTAAGACCTAAGACTAAGAATGTAATAAGAGATTTAATTAAATTCATTAAAGAAAATACAGGGAAATCAGGAATAGTTTACTGTTTAAGTAGAAAGAAAGTAGAAGAGGTAGCAGAAACATTACAAGTTAATGGAGTAAAAGCCTTGCCGTATCATGCTGGTTTAGATTCTATTACAAGGGTTACTAATCAGGATAGATTTTTGATGGAAGATGTTGATGTAATTGTAGCTACAATTGCATTTGGTATGGGAATAGATAAGCCAGATGTTAGATTTGTTATACATCATGATATCCCTAAAAGTATTGAATCATATTATCAAGAGACAGGTAGAGCAGGTAGAGATGGAGGAGAAGGAAAGTGTATAACGTTCTATTCCTATGACGATATTCAAAAGTTAGAGAAATTTATGAAAGGAAAACCTGTTGCAGAACAGGAAATTTCAAAGCAACTTTTAAATGAAACAGTATCTTTTGCTGAATCATCTATTTGTAGGAGAAAGCAAATTCTACATTATTTTGGAGAAGAATATCATCAAGAGAATTGCCAGAATTGTGATAACTGTAACCACCCAAAGGAAAAATTTGAAGTTACTGAAGATATTAAGAACGCATTAATAGCTGTTCAACAGACAAAAGAGCTGTTTAAAGCAAAGCATATGTGTTATGTTATGACAGGTAACGATAATACAGATGTAAAAACAGTTAAACATCATTTATTACCAATATTTGGAGTCGGAAAAGACAATGATGATAAGTATTGGATGGGTATTTTTAGACAATCATTAATACAATTATTACTCGATAAAGATATAGAACAGTATGGAATTCTGAGACTTACTAAAAAAGGTAAAGATTTCATCGAGAAACCTTATAAAGTAATAATGGCTAGGGATCATGATTATGAAGATTCCAATGATGATGATATTATTGTAAAAAAAGAATCGAAAACTGGGCAAGCAGGAGAAGAAATATTGTTCAGAATGCTGAAGGAGTTACGTAAAGAAATTTCTAAGAAAGAAAAATTACCTCCTTTTGTTATTTTTCAGGACCCTTCTTTAGAAGATATGTGTATTCAATTCCCTATTACTATGGAGGAAATGCATAGAATTACTGGTGTAGGTGTAGGGAAAGCCAAGAAATATGGTCAACCATTTCTTGATATTATTAAGCAATATGTAGAAGAACATGATATAACTAGGCCTAATGATATGCTTGTTAAGTCTGTTCCTAATAAATCAATTTCCAAGGTATTTATCATTCAGTCTATCGATAGAAAGCTCTCTTTAGACGATGTAGCTAAGTCCAAAGGCTTAACATTGGAAGAATTGATTCATGAAATAGAGAAAATTGTAGATTCAGGTACAAAATTAGATATCAATTATTATATTAATGAAAAAGTTGATGAATATAATATTGATGATATAATGGATTATTTTAATGAAGAAGCAGAAACTGATTCTGTTGAGGAGGCTTTAAAAGAGCTTGGCGAAGACGATTATCCTGAGTTAGAAATTAGAATGGTTAGAATAAAATATCTTTCTGAAGTGGGTAATTAATTCTTAATTATTTAATTGTTAATATGTTACTTAAGTATATTTAAACTACTAGTTTAATATTCTAAAATGAATTTTTATTATATTTTTTGTTGAAATTAATATATACTTATTAAGAATTTAATAGAGGAATTTCATAGAATTCCTCTATTGTTTTTTAATATCTTTGCGTTTTTAAAAATCAAATTCAAATACATTATGAGTAAGAATAATAATAACAGTAATTTAGTTTTCAATATTGTTTTGGGGGTAGCTATAGTTATTCTTTTTGTTTTACAATACAATAATAAGAGTAATTCAAATGTGGTAGAGGAGAGTAGCAGTGTTAAAGAGGTTGAAACTACTGTTGCTGATAATAATAAAGCTGTTGAGGTTGCTCAAACAGTAAGTATGCCTGGCGATTTTTCTGTTGCATATGTAAATACTGACACTTTGATGGTTAAGTATAACTTTTATTTAGATGCTATTAAGAAGATTGATAAGTATGAGAAACAATTGCGTACTCAATATGAGAGCAAGGCATTGAAATTAAAAAATGACTATGAAGCTTATGTTAGTCAAGGTAAGGCTGGTTTGTTGACACTTCAACAGCAGAAAGATACTGAAGCAAAGCTAACTGTTCAACAGGAAGAATTAATGAAGATGGAGCAGCGATTAAATCAAGAAAGTGGATTAAAAAGACAAGAAATTAGTGGAAGAGTTACTCAATCTATAGTTGATTTTTTGAATGGATATAGAGAAGAAAATGGCTATACTCTAATAATGCAATACGGTTCAATGAGTGGTTTATTATCTGCTGATCCAAATTTAGATATAACTGCTGAAGTAGTTGAGAGACTTAATAAGAAATATGATTTTGAGAAAAATCATTAAAATATAGAAGATGTATATTCGTAGAATTAGTTCCATATTATTTATTGCCTTTATTACTATTATTACATTAGTAACTAATTCATGTTCAGAAAGTAGTAATAGAAATGAATTAAACCAGACTGAAGAAAATGTATATCATGTTTGGTCTGATACTATCATAATGATGAGATATGATAATGGTGATATTATGAAGGTTTGGGGTTATAAACCTGATGATACACTAATGCATTATGAATGGACTTATTATCAGACTGGTTTTCTTTGGTTAGAAGGTCCTTTTTATGGTGAGTTGCGACACGGAAAGTGGAAAGCTTATAATGATGATGGTATATTAGTTTCTCAAGCAACTTATAAAATGGGGAAAGAAGAGGGGATGAAGACTGTGTGGTATGGAAATGAGATGAAATTTTACGAAGGTCTTATGACCGAAGGAAAACGAATGGGTAAATGGCAGTTCTATAATAAAGATGGAGAGCTAATTAAGGAAATTGATTATAGTAAAAATTAGCTTTTTAATAAAATAAGTATGTTAATAAGTACTCTAATACTATTTAAGTAAAAACTATATCTTTGTAATACTAAAATTTGATTTAATTTATTAATATTTAATATAAAATTCTTATGGCTTATAATTTATTGAAGGGGAAAAGAGGAATTATTTTCGGAGCTTTAGATCATGATTCTATTGCTTGGAAAGTTGCTGAGAAAGCTCATGAAGAAGGCGCTATATTTACATTGTCTAATACACCATTAGCATTACGTTTTGGAGAGATAAATGATTTAGCAGAAAAAACAAATTCTCAAATATTAATGGCTGATGCTACTAATGTAGAGGAATTAGAAATGGTTTTATCAAAGTCAATGGAGATATTGGGAGGAAAAATAGATTTTATACTACATTCTATCGGTATGTCGATGAATGTTCGTAAAGGAAAGAAATATGATGACTTAAATTATGATTTCTACCATAAAACTATCGACGTATCTGCAATGTCTTTCCATAAAGTATTACAAGTTGCAAGAAAACTTGATGCTATTGAGGATTGGGGATCTGTTGTTGCTTTAACATATACTGCTGCACAACGTACTTTGTTCAGATATAATGATATGGCAGATGCAAAAGCAATGCTTGAGTCTATTGCCAGAAGTTTCGGTTATATTTACGGACGTGATAAGAAGATTAGAGTGAATACAATTTCACAGTCTCCAACCATTACTACTGCTGGTAAAGGAGTAAAAGGAATTGATAATTTAATTGATTTTACTGAAAGAATGTCTCCATTAGGAAATGCTAATGCTGAAGAATGTGCTGATTATTGTGTTGTTATGTTTTCAGATTTAACCAGAAAAGTGACCATGCAAAACTTATTTCACGATGGTGGTTTTTCTAGTATGGGTATGAGTTATAGAGCTATGAAAATGTATAATAAAAGTATTGAGCAAGCAATGGCTGATGGGGAGTTTGATTACGATGATTAAATACTTGATATAGAATAATATAGAAGCTATTTAAGTGGCTTTGTGAATTTTTATTAAAACGTCTTTACTGCACACTAGTGTATTTAAGACGTTTTTTTTGTAACTAAATTGTATGAATTTGGGTATAAGGTTTGTTAGTTTCTCTTTATTAATAAAGAATTAGAGAGCAAACTAATATGTTTAATGAGTGGTAATTTACTTATTAGATGATGTTTAACCAAATTTATCAACTTGATTAAAAGGATAATATACATATCTTTAGTTTTATTGTTTTCTGCGGCAACATTGTCGGCACAGAAAGGCTATAAAAATCCTGAAGAATATTCTAAAGAAGCTGATAAGCTTTTTGAAAACAATGAGTTTCAAAAAGCTTTCTCTTATTATCAGACTTTAAGGAGTAATGATATGGGTAATCCTGATTATAACTTCCGATTAGGAGTATGTATGATGTTTAGTCAGCCTGAGAATAAAGAAAAGCCAATATATTATTTTAATATTTCTCTTAAGTTGAATATCGAAGATAATAGAATTCATTATTATTTGGGTAGAGCATATCATAATAACTATAGGTTTGGTGAAGCAAAAGAATCTTATGAGAAATATAGTGAATTAGCTAAAGGTAAGTATGTAAAAAGTTTCAATATACAAAGAAGGATAAAGGAATGTGAGAATGGTATAGCACTATTATCTCATATTAATCTTCTTTATGTTATTGATAAACAACTAGTAAAAAGCACTACATTTTATAAAAGTTACAATATTGAAGGCTCAGGAGCCAAAATAGTGGCCATACCTGTTGAGTTACGAACAAAGTATGATAATAAGCATAATGCACCTCCATTTGGATTGTTTTTTCCAAAAGGAGATATGTTTTATTATGCTAGTTATGGCTCTAGAGGCGTAAATGGTTTAGATATTTACCGAAGTCATCATGAAGAAGATGGTAGTTGGGCTAAAATTGAGAATATGGGGCCTCAGATTAATACTCCTTATGATGATGCTTACCCATATATTACTATTGATGGCAAAACATTGTATTTCAGTTCAAAAGGCCATAATAGTATGGGGGGCTATGATGTTTTTAAATCAACCTTTGATTTAAATTCATTTAGTTGGCAAGCAAGTGAGAATCTTAACTTCCCAATTAATACACCTTTCGATGATATTTTTTATGTGCCAGATACAAATATTACATTGGCTCATTTCTCATCAGATAGACAGAGTCTTGAAGGTAGAGTTTATGTATATTATGTTGGTATTAGTAAGCAAGAACAGCAGCAGGATTTGTCGAAAGTATTTAGAGAAGGTGGAGATGCTACTAATATTGTGAAGCTTTTGAAAGATATTGCAGAGCTTAAAACAAATATAAATGTTGATGATTATAAAAAGAAAAAAAAGAAATTAGATACAAATGTTGATGAAATTATAGCAGTTACAGACAGTAATAAGACAAAAAGATATATTACAAAACGTTCTGATTTAAAAGATGATGAGAATTTTGATGATATTGTAAAAGAAAGTTATAATACTTATAAGCGTTTGCAATATACAACAACTAAGTTACGGAAGCAGAAAACTACAATAGGTAAGATTGCTTCTCAGAATGATAAACTAGTTGATGATTATAAAGCTAAAGGAGACTCTTCTTCTCTTGAAATGGCCAAACAATATCAAGAAGCTGCTGATATATCAAGAGATATTGCTAAAAAGCTTGATATACAAATAAAGAAAACTGAAAAAGTTACTGAAGAGGTTTTGATTCAGGCAGGAGAATTACAAAAGCATGCTGGAATGCGAGAAAAGGATTCTGTTGAAGATATTTTTAAGGAAATAGTTGAGTTAAATGAAATTGTATCAAATTTTGAAGAACCAACTAAGGAAATAATAGAACAGAAATATGCATTAATGCGAGCTGTAAAAGAAAGGGCAAATCTTAAAAAGCTTGAAAATGAGAAAAATAAGAATGATTTAAATGACCTTAAGGCTGAACTTTCTGAATATGAAATAGCAATGAAAGAAAGTGCTGATGAAGATGAAAAGCAAGAATATGCTGATATGATTGCCGCTATGAAAGTTGAAGTAAAGCAAAAAACAGATAAACAAGCTAAACTTCAATCAGAATATGATGAGTTACAAGCAGCTGCTGATACTGAAGCGAAGAAATTGGCTGTATTAAATAGTTCTTTAAATCAATATTTAGAAGTTGCAAATGTTTTAGCTACTGAAGATATGAGTGACGAACTTTCTGTTGAAATAGATAAACAGATACAGGAAGTTAAACAGAAGTCTGAAGAATATATTGCTGTAAATGCTCCAAAAACAGATACTACTAAAGAAGAAATTTCTCTCAAAGAGAAGTATGATAAAGAGTGGGAAGAAGCTAATAAGAAAGAGATTGCAGCAGCAGCTAAGAAAGATGATAATTATGGTGTAATTGCAGAGCCTAGTAATGATAAAATTGCTGAAGCTCAAAAGATAGGAGCTGAAACTACTGCAGTTGCGGTAAATTCTACTGGTGGAAATAATAATAGTGATGTTAATAATACCGAGAATAGTGCTAATAATAATGGAAATAATACTCAGTTAGCACAAAATGAAAAAACTAACTCAATTAATACTTTCGATAGCAAGAAGAATAGTGATAATGCGAAATTAGATTCAGTTAATATTGATAACATAGATTATGTTAAAGTAGGAGGTGATAATAATTCTAGAATAATAGCAGAGAATGAAATTAATTCTTCTGATAATAATATTGGTAATAATGTAATAAATAATGAAAACTCAAATGATTCAAATTTATTCGCAAATAATGAATCTCCAAATGATAATGAAGTAAAGGTTGACCATCCGGATGGTAAAGCTGCTTTAGATATGATAAATAAAGCTCATGGTAAAATACCAGAGAAGATAAAAGAGAATAATGATTCTGAAACAGAGGTGATAGCAGAAAGTAAAACTAACAATGCTAATGGAAATTATGTAAAAGAAGGTCAAATAGTTAATAATAAAGAAACAACTAAAAATACTAAGGAAACTAAAGAGAAAACAAATATTGAGTTTACAAGTATTGGTAATACAGAGGCTAATAAAGCAATAGATACCACTGAAAATACAATAGCTTATAACGACGCTAGTAATAATACAGCATTGAATACAAATAATGAAAATAAGGTTGAACAAGCTGAAGATCAAAATA
>Ga0256827_10002822_pt1 | contig 11095 bp, 4 predicted proteins | sample CV84metaG_FD_185977 | JGI IMG/M metagenome (GOLD analysis project Ga0256827, IMG submission 185977) | Hydrothermal vent microbial communities from East Pacific Rise, Pacific Ocean - CV84 | ecosystem: Environmental > Aquatic > Marine > Hydrothermal vents | place: Pacific Ocean: East Pacific Rise...
ACTCTTAAATGTGTTGACAATCATATAATTTAAATAACGAAGATGAAATCGTTTAGATCTTGCACTCATCCAACCAGCTTGAAATGCTGCATCTTGTCTACTATCTGCAAATATAAGTAATTTCTGTAACTCTTTTTCTTGCATTGCAGAAAGCATTGACTGACCTAAAATCATAATATCAAAAACTTCAACACTTTTGATATTAGAGATTACATTTAACTTCCCTTTTTTGGTGTTCGTTGAACATGAAGCACATTTTTTCCAGTCATGATGATAAGAGTTCATTGGTAGAAGTTCATCTTGGTTACGACATTTTGGATTACAACAGCTCTGAGCCTTACTAGTATGAATAGCACCACAATGTTTACATGTAAAAATAGGTATTCCATCATTGGAATCTTCATCTAGTTTGTTAAGATTGTTAGTTAGATACCAACCTTTTTCCTCTCCCTCTATGTAATTTTCAAAATCACTCATTGGTCTAAGAACCTTATAAACGCCTACTCCACCCTCATTTATAGCATTATCTTCAGTTACAACACCAAAGTAATGTTGTCCACAGTTACGACAAGCCTTGAAATTATGATGAAACCATTCACTATCAGCAGGTGGCTCAAAATGTAGTCTAACTCTATTATCTGACTCTATTGTAGCACCAACTCCATACAGACCTTTTACAAAGTAGTGTAGTTTTGGTCGTAGTACGGGTTCACCTTCAAACTTAGCAATAGCACCAAAGATAAGATAAGCAAGTAATTCAGCTTCTAACTCTTTTGGTGTAGCCTGCTTACGATTTGCGATAGTTTTCAATCTTGCAAAAGTGTCACTCGGTAGTTTAGGTGATGAGAACTCAGTTTCTATAGTATTTATATAGCTACTATGTACAAGAATCTCTCCTAATTTCTCAATATTTTTAGTTACACTAAAGCCTTCTTTGTATCCACTAAGTTCAATAGCTAAAGCAAGTAAAGAATCACTAATATCATGAACTTCATCTTTGAGATAAAGGCTATGCACTTCTTCTATAACTTTTTCTAAAAGCTCAATGACATTATCATGAATATCTGGTTTGTAGGTTATTGGAATGTTTTTAGCATCTTTATACTCTTCTTCTACTACAGCAAAGCTATCTACCGCTTCACCAAAAAGGTTAGATGCAAAAGTGGTAATGATTTCAGAACTATCTTCATTTGCAACTGTTGCAGATGTTCCTACACATGTTACTTTGTTTGGCATAAGACCTTTAATTCTTCTAAGAAGACAAGCCATCTCACTACCAAGCTCACCTGTATATGTATGAACTTCATCCAAAACCATAAACTTTAGAGTATTACTACGAAATAGCTCTAAATCTTTATCTCTTAAAAGAAGATACTCAAGTTGAGAATAATTTGTTAGGAGTATCCGTGGTTTTTTCTCTGTAATTTCAGCACGAGAGAAACACTCTTCAAATGGAATAGGAAGCTCATCATGATTGTTATAAAAACCTTCTAATTCTGATGCTGTATATGGTCTACTATTTTCAAGCTTTGTAATACCACCTGATGTTTGAGGTGTTTCACCAGTATATCGTCCAAATGTTACACCTGTACCAGCAAGCATAGGTCGAAGTCTCTCTAGTTGGTCATTTACAAGTGCATTCATAGGATAAACAATAATAGCCATTACCCCATCATCTAATCCCTTATCATTTGCTTTTAAACAAGAATCCAAGATAGGAAGTAAGAAACTCTCTGTTTTCCCAGAACCAGTTCCTGTAGAAACTATAAGATTTTTATCTTCGTCTATAGCCCGTATAGCTCTCTCTTGGTGAATATGTAGTGAAGGGAATGGAAATATATCAGACAGTACTTTGTGAAGGCCTAGTTCATCACTAAGGTCTTTTAATGGCATACCCTCAACAAACGGTTTGTTGAGATATACAAAAGGACCTTTAGCAATGAGACTATCACTACTGTGTCGAAGTTTATCGTTTAGCTGTTGTGCGATGTTTTCATCGGCAATAGGAAAGGTATTTCGTAAATATCTACCAAACTGATCTATTACATCTTTTCCAAATTTTACTGGATTTATTCCCATCTTCTATTCCTTTGTAGTTCCACTTTTAATCACTCTCATTAGTTCATTCCAATTATCTTCATTTTCATCAGTCCATTCATCATCATAGTGTTTACCTGATTTGCCTCGCATATAGTATGTTAAATAACCCTCTTGCTTATTCTTAATTGCTTGAACCAACTCACCCCAACCTCGAAATGTGAAAAAGAACATCACTCCATCTTCAAATAAAAACATATATTCTTGTATTTCATTTCCATACAAATTTATTAAGTTCGTTGTTTCAATTTCTTTTTTCAATGCAATAATATATGGTTTGATAGGTTTATTAAATAAATTCAAATATTCATTAAAAAGTGGTGGGTCATCTAAAAAACCACCCTCAACTATAAAGGTTTTATCTGAAAATGGATAGTCATGGTTATGATAGTTTATATTGATAATTGTTGTATCTTTATTTACTTCTTGAAATAAAGAGTCTTTTTCAATTTTTGAAGGTTCTAAAAGTGTATTATCTTCAATCTTATATTGTTCTATAATTAAATCAGTTAATGAATGTACATAAGCTTTATACATCCAAATAGACAATGCTAACAACATCAGCCCTATCAATAAGAAAACCCATTGAAGTACACCTAATTCTATATTTTCAGTAACAATAATGTTAAATGGGCTAAACGATATGCTCATATCCCATAGTCCACTAATAGTACCTGTTCCAATGAGAACAATTGAGGTAGTAAATATTCCCGCAGTCATTTTTTTTGCTAAAGGAGAGTTCAAGATACTGTCAATTTTTTTATATATTATTTGTTTAAGCTCAAGTTTTTCCATAGCTTTAATTATCCTTTTATTGCAACATATTTAAATCGTTTTCTGTATATCGTCTCGCCACATAACAGAAACTTTTTGGATGAACTTTTGAAGTTAAATTCAAGAGATGTTCGGCTTCAACTTTTTTTGTAAACTCAATCAATGAATCTTTAGATGTAAAAACTTTTGGATGCTTAACTATATTGATAATAATGTTTAGTAGTATTTCATCAGTAAATAGAAGATCTTTAACTTCTATAGCATCTATGTTCCCATCATGTACATATGCACTTCTTTTCTTATAAACAGCATCTATCTTTTCTTCATAATTTTCATGTTCCCATTTATCCATCCAAGCAAACATCGCTGACAGTCTCTTCACTAAACTTTCTCTGTAGCTATCTCCCTGTTTAGAAATGAGTAACTCTATTGCTATCATATTCCATAAAAAAGCATCCACAATATCATTTGAATTGAAACTTTTCCCCATTAATTCAACAGCCCTACAAAGTTCCTTTTTGTATCCCTTTTGAATAGATCTTTTATTTTTTATCATTGCAAGAAATTTAAAGAAGAAAAAGTCTTTATGATACTTCTTCCAACCTTTGTTAAGAATAACTGGTCTATAGTTACTTGCAGCAGAATTGTGCTTGGCTCTACTTGTATGAGTTGTGCTTATATAGACATATTCTTTAATGGCGTAACCCGAACCTCCTGCAATACCTATCTTGTTTTTATAGCTTCTTCTGCTGTATCCAACAAATGTTGATAGTAAAATATGAAGTTCTTTCTCTATTAACTTTAAAGATTTCAGTTCTATATCTTCTATTTTTCCTGAAATACGGATTAGAGCAAATGTCTTATACTTATCAAAAAAATCTTTTTGTGGTACTTTCATTGCTGATAAAACGGTTAGAACACCAAATCGTTTTCGCACTAGTTTAAACTTCTTACTAGATATAAAAGTAACTCTATCAATTGTTAACTCACTCTCTATCTCTTTGTCTAATTCAAGATTATAGATAGGGACTACAAAGAGCCATTTGTCTTTTATTTCATCTATACTTGGCATTAAAACAAACTTCCCTGACTATCATCAGCTTTAATTTTCTTCTTAGTCGTTGTTTTTTTCTTATCCCATAGCCCCGCTTCAACTTCTTCCTGATGACGTTCTGCATTTAAGTCAAGAAGTCGTTTTAGAATTTCAAGACGGGCTTTTTCGCTTATAGTGTATCGAACTCTATCATTTGCAGGAAGATATGGTACTTCAATAAAATCATGTGCTAAATTAATATCTTCCCAACCATATGCTTGTAAGACTAAATTATCTATTCTATTATGTAACTCATGTAATTCTATGATTATAGAATCACTTTCCATTAAGTTATGAAAAATATTATAAAGCTTTGTCAATCCAATATTCTTTTTAATCATTATCTTTTGACGTAATTTATGATATTCTTCTCCTAACATTTCAAGATTTTTAATAATTGGGTTGTTGGTATCTATATCATTTTCATTAGGGGATAATATACTCGGAAACGAAAATGTTTCAAAAACATCAGAAGGTGTATAGTATAAAGTACTAGCACCTAATGTGGATGAAAATTTTCTAACCCATGCTTCATGTAAATTAGAAATAAGTAATGCAAAATAAGCATATCTCACATAAGGTAAAGCAATACATGCTTGATCAATTAAACAATTATTTTCGATAAAAGAAAAACTTAAAAATTTAGTAGCCTGCGTAATTACCAATACTTGTTTAATTGGTTTATTAGGATAATTAATACCTTTAGGATGCTTAATAAAAAGACTACCACGTCCTAATGCATGATACATTGCTGGTCGTTTTTCTCCATGTATCCACCAGTTATCTCGTAAAGATTGTCTTTTTAAATTTATTCTATCTGGTCTAACTTTTTCTTTAACAATATTATATACATCAAAATATTCTTGTGCTATCTCTTCATTCCAATCCCAAAAATTAATAGCCCACCTGCTAGGTTTCTGAAAAGGAGAGTTATTTAAATCTTGTCCATTCAAATAAGGAAATAATACATCTGAATTTTTTTCATTTTTATTAATTAATTGTTCTGCTAAACTATTATCTACAATAAAACCCATTCCTGTTAATTTATTTCCAGTAAATGATTGATTCGTATTTGCTTTCAATCTTAATGCTTTACGACTATCTTCTGCACTTAAGAACGATGATATATTTAATACGGTTATATTTTTTAAATTAAAAGATCCATTCCATATACTATTTTTGATAATATGAACTCGACTAGTAACAACAGTTGCATTACCAGACCAAGGCTCATTAGGAAAAGCTGAAATAATCTTATTGTATTTAGTAATTTGATCTAAACCAACTTCTCTTGTATCTCCTTGAGAAATTGTATTTGTTGCTAGAAGCCCAAATAGTCCATTGTGTTTCAACATTAATATAGCTCTTAGAAAAAAATATGCAACTAAATCTGCATTACCATTAATCTTTGCAATTTGTTCAACCAAATATTTTCTATATGAATCACCAAAGAAACCCGAAATTTTACTTCCACCCAAAAATGGTGGATTTCCAACAATAGCATCAAAGCCACCTTTTTCTAAAAACACCTCAGGAAATGCTAATATCCAATGAAACGGATGATACTGTTTAATAATCTTTTTACTTGTCTGAGAAATATTACTTTCTAGTGTTGTATCATCTTCTTTGAAGCCTTTGTTTATCCCACTTAAAGCTTCTTTAGTATGTGACTTATCCATCATATATGTAGAGACTAACGCATCAGCATAAGTCATAAGAGATTTTATCTCTTCATTAGATTTTTCAAGTTTTCGTCGTTTCTTTTTACGACCGTTTATATCCATATCTGGGAGTTGCTGTATCTCTGTACGAAGCTTAATAGCTTTTGCTATCTGGTTATAATTCACTCCACCACTATCTAGTAAACTTTGTTCATTTGCAAGTGATTTTAGTTCATCAAGTGAAGCTATACCGTAGAGACTATCGCCATGCATTAGTCTATGGTCTACAAAAGTAAAAGGCATATCCTTAGCCATAGTCTCAAGCCAAACAGAAAGTTTTGCCACTTCTACGGCAAGTGGATTTATATCTACACCATATATACACTCCCTAGCTACAAATCTTTTTGCAAGTTCTAACTGCTCTTTGTACTCATCTGGTAGTAAATACTCTTTATCATCCCCTGTACTATGTAAGCCGTATGGTATAGTAATAGCTTGTTCAGTATCACTCTGAATCAGTTGCCAACCCTCTACCATTCTATTTGCTAAGTAACGGATAACCTGAACCAAAAATGCACCACTACCCATAGCAATATCTGCTATATTTAATTCAAGTAACTCTCTTGGACTTTTCAGTACTTTTGGCTCTCTTAACTTTCCAATAAGGTCATTTCCATCTGAATCTTGCTCACATTCATACACTAAAGGTTCTAATGTTGTTTTTACAATCTTCTCAGTCAAAGCCTCTGGTGTATAGTGTGCTCCTGTAGCTCGTCTTGATGATGATACAGTAAGATATAGTTGATGAGGATGTACAATCTCATCAAGTTGTACAAGAGATGCAAATGGTTTCAGTCGTTCTTTTGTGTCGGCATCAAATTCATCAAGTAAATCTATATCTTTCTCTTCTGCATTATTATATTTTTTTAGCTGAGATGCTGTTGGTTTCTTACCTGTAAGTTTTTTAACAGTATCTGCATACTCTTCTGGTGTTAGAGGTTCAATATCTCTAAGAGCTATAACAGCTTCATTTGATTTTGGGAGTGGTTTGACTAATACATCATCACTATTTTTATCTACAGTAAAATCAAGTAATCCCTCATAAATATATCCGATATGCTCAACACCAATAGTCTTATAGCTAATAGCTCTAGCAACTCCTTTCTCTTCTCTATGTGTTAGGAGTCTAAGGCAAGTATATAGTTCATCATTTGTAATTTTAAAGTCTGCATCATATAGCGGTGCATATCTTGAAGGATCAAACATCTCACCAGAATACTCAGGAATAAGCATATCATTATGTGCTGAACCAAAATAAATCAGATTAAAAAGGGCAAGAAGCCTTTGCCATCCATCACTGTTTTGAGTGAAGAGTTCTGGATGGTTGCGTTTTTCTAAAGATAAGTCTTTGATAAGGGTATGAATACTATATGCTCTGTCATACATCAACTCCCCATACGGTAAGAGTTCTCTCTCCTCAGCATATAATAAAAATATAGATCGCATAATAGCAGCAATAGCCATCTCATAAATAGACTCATTACTCTCATCTTTTAAAAGTTTATATTCACTAGCTGTATCTGAATGATCAAAAGCCCATACAAATCTCTCTACTGCATTACGAACTTGCTCACCCAGTCTATCTGTAACTTCTAGTTGGTTTTCATAACTTCGTTTTGCTAACTCGAGTAGGCTTTTAAAGTTATCAGCTTCTAGTATTCCTAGAAATGCACCTAGCACTGCTGGCTCTTGAATCATAAACTCCATATCAAAGCCTATAGAGCTAAAGCCTCCCTCTTCAGGACGATAGATAATTATAAACTCATAGCCATTTGTCACTAGCCCAAAATGATGATTCGTCTCTTGTAGTAGTCTTTGCATTTTTACAATAGGTGAAGCTTTCCATCTACCTTCAACTTGTTCATTTCTTTTTAGACTCTGGCTTTTTTCACTGATATAAACATGTAATCTTCTATCGCCACTTTCAGCTACACGATGTGGTTTTAAATCTTGTGCAAATTCATCAAGATAGCACTGAGAGTAGTCTGGTATATTATGCTCTTTATATGGCTTATACTTAAGCACTTTTTCAATGATATAATCTACAAAACTACGAGAAGCAGTTCTTTCACTATCTAATTCCAATCGCTCAAAATTTGTTTTAATACCCTTCAGTACATAAGGCTCTGGATAATTAAATCCACTAGGGAAATTCTCCAATAATACTGGTTCAGAAAGTATTAAACCTCCAAGTTCAACAAGATTTAGCCAATCAGAGTGTACATTTAAGTTCTGTTTTTTCTTAGCCATGAACAGCTCCTTCTGGAATGTAGAGAGTTAATGATAAGAAGAATGAACGAACATCTTTTATTCGATACTGTTCTTTAATCTCATCTGGCTCACTAGATCGTCTCTCTTTTAGATCTTCTAGTCTATGCTCTAGCCACTTTTCATCTTCTTTATACTGCTGTTCTTCTTCAAAACTAAAAAGTGACATTTGTTTGTATTCACTTCCTCGTATCTCTTTTAATCTCTGAGAAACCTCTCGTATTCGCTCATCAATCAAAGACCTCAATATCTTTGCATCTTCATTTGCTCGTTTATTTAACTTAACTTCTAATGTCTCTTTTCTATCATCTACTGATTCTTGTACTTTTATTAAAAGATTTGAACGATTTTTTTCTATTTGTAATCTTAGTTTACTTGAGAGAGTACTTGCAATATCACTATAGCTATAAGAGCTATCTTTTAATTCCTTACCATCTATAAAGTTAAGAGTTCCATCATCATTTACCTTAGCAGCAATAGATACAACTTCTTCATGAAGTAGATGACCAAGTCTTCCTGTAATAATCATACGAGTTGAAGCTTTTACATGTAGAGTATCAATGTTATCTATGATTTTGTAGCTAAGACGGCTCATTCGACTATTAAAACCAAACAGCTCTTTACGAAATTCACTGATAGCATACTTTGTAATAGGGTGTGAAAGATGTAAAATTTCACATTCATTATTTTTGATGTCACAACCAGGTTCAAAGATAACCTTCTTAATATAGCCATCTTTATCTTTTAAATATTTCAATCCATGGTGCCAGTTGGATGGAAGCTGTTTGATTAGCCCACCTATTGCATGCCACTGTATATCATCAATGCTAAGAACTCCCTCTTTTCCACTCATAATTAGTGCTTGATGAATCATATTTCTAAAGCTTTTTGCATCTAGCCCCAGTAACTCTCGTGAATCTTTTAAGTCTTCAATAAGTGATTCATAACGAAACTTTTGCTTGACTTCAGAACCCATGTCCTTACGCATTATTTGTTGACGATCTTGATTTTGATTAAGATCACTCTTTCTGCCAAGCATTACCTCTTCAACACCTTTTTCAAGTATGTCACTAATAGAACCTAAATCTTCTCGCATCGTTTGAACTTTATCTACGAGTGTTTGTAAAAACTTTGAATCTTGATTGTCTTCATGTAAGAAGTGATATATATAAACTTCTGAGTATGTCTGTCCGTGTCTGTCTATACGACCATTTCTCTGTTCCATTTTATTTGGATTCCAAGGGATTTCATAGTGAATCAAGTATCTACAATAGTGCTGTAAGTTTAAACCTTCACTTGCTGCATCAGTTGCTAATAATATTCTAATAGCACTCTCATCTGGATGTTTCTGAAACTCTAGCTTTATTTGCTCTCGATTTTCTTTGCTATCACCACCACTTAGAGTTACAATACGCTCATCTGAACTAATAATATCTTGTAAGTATTCAAGTGAGTCTTTATACTCTGTAAATATTATAAGACGCTCACTATTCCATTTGCCACCACTTTTCAATTTCTCTTGGATAAAAGAGAGTAGTCTTTTTGCTTTAGTGTCTGGCTCTGATTTAGATGCATTTGATACTCCTACCAATTCATCTAAAATTTCTTTCTCTCTTATAGTAAGGTCTGTCATTGCCTTGGTTGTTTCACTTATTGCTATCTCTTCATTCTGCTCTTTCTCTTCATCATCACTGTAGTCTTCTAATGCTAACTGTGTAATTCTAGCAAGTAGCTTTTCATCAGTAATTGCATCACTTTTATGGTCTATTGCATATTTATGCCAACCTATAGAACGAGCAAATGCTAAGGGGGACGAAAGAAGACGTTTTTTTAGCATTGTTAATGCAAATGCAATCTGTGTAGTTTTAGAGTTACTAAGACGACTTTTAATATATTCATCCAAGAGGCTGTATCTTTTTTGGTCTAAAGAATCAACAGGAACACTCAATGTATCGATAACTCTTTTAGCAAAATTCTTAGTATTTACTTGTTCTTTAAGACGACGAATCATAACAGTATTAAGCTGTGCTTGATTTACAGTAGGTCCTCTGTTAAAACGAAGAGGGTCCAGTAACTCTAGTAGTCCAGTAAAACTGTGTGTAAATCCATTGTGAGGAGTTGCTGTAAGAAAAAGCTTATGTTCAAAGTGAGGTGTAATATGTTTTAGAAGCTTAGTTCTATCGGAGTCTCTTACATATTTTTGTTTACCTGTTGGTGCAGCATTATGTGCTTCATCTACAATGAGTAAATCCCAAGACTTAAGTCCTTTTTTAGATTTTAAAGATTGGTCAAATAGTTGCTTAACTTGATCTCTTTTAAAATAGTCCATAGAGATGATTAGACGAGGGTATGAAGTAAAAGGATTGGCATTAATACCATACTCTCTACGAAGTGTCAGTAAATAATCTCTGTCTATTATTTTAAAATCCAGTTGAAATTTATCTGCCATCTCGCTCTGCCACTGTAGGGTAAGAGACGCTGGGGTAACAATAAGAGTTTTTTTAACACGACCTCGTGCCATAAGCTCTTCAAGGACAAGACCTGCTTCTACAGTTTTACCAAGACCAACATCATCAGCAATAAGAAGATTTACTCTAGGTAATCGTAATGCTCTTGATACTGGTTCAAGCTGATAGTCTTCAATTTCAATAGAACCCATAAATGGCGAAAGAAGTTTAGGACCTTCAATGATAGACGGTGCAGACCATCTGATAGCAGACTCTAATGCATCTAATTGTTCTGGATTATCAAATTTTGCACTCATTACAGATGGAAAAGTATCTTCTTCAAATACCTGTCTTGTATTGGCATTTTCTCGTTCCCAAATTAAGTCAAGCATAACACCAAGCTGATCGTTATCTATACACTCCAAACTAACTTTTGTTTGTACTGGTTGCTTCTTTGTGCTGTTAACATCATTGACAATATAGCTACGATTTCTAACTGTTACAAGTTGACCTATCTGTGGAATCATATAAACTCTTTTTTTCAATATATTTACACTAATACTAATAAATTACTCAACTTTCGCACATAAAACCCAACTCTTTTTGAGTGTAAGCACTGAGAACAGCGATAATCTGTAGAAAATTTTTATTCTCCTTGACAACATTTTGAATTTCAGAGATTTTTGTGAGTATTT
>Ga0256827_10002823_pt1 | contig 11095 bp, 7 predicted proteins | sample CV84metaG_FD_185977 | JGI IMG/M metagenome (GOLD analysis project Ga0256827, IMG submission 185977) | Hydrothermal vent microbial communities from East Pacific Rise, Pacific Ocean - CV84 | ecosystem: Environmental > Aquatic > Marine > Hydrothermal vents | place: Pacific Ocean: East Pacific Rise...
TTCTAAATGCCATTAATTATTTAGTTGACGACAACAGACTTATTAGTATTAGAAGTAGAGAAATAAAGCTTCGCTTACTCGATAAAAACAAAATGGAAAACAAAATGATATTAATCAAAACCTTAAATGTGATATTACCTATCTTTATCATCATTATTTTAGGTTTGATAATTCAATGGAGAAGGAAAAGAAAGTATACAAACAGATCTCATCAGTAAAATTTATAATACAAGAATAGAAATGAATAAAAACAAATTTGGATTATTAATAGTTGTTGTACTTATTGCCATAGCATCGGTATTTATATTAGGAGAAAAAAATTCAACAATATGGGGCAACGAATCTAATTTTGCTGTTAGCGATACTGCGAATATTGTAAAAATATTTATGGTTGATAAGAACAATCGTTCCATTACTATAGAGCGAGATGGACATTCTTGGGTTTTAAACGGCCATTTAAAGGCTCATACAATAAATATGAGAATGCTTTTAAAAACACTTAAAAACCTTGAAGTAAAATACCCTGTTCCACGCAAAATGCATAATAATATTGTAAAATCGATGGCTGGTAATGCTATAAAAGTGGAGATCTATAAAAACGACTATCATATCAATATTGGGCAGATTCATTTATTTCCTTTTGTAGATAAAGCACGTGTTTTTTATGTAGGAAGCGCCACTCAAGATAACCAAGGTACTTTTATGCTTATTGAAGGAGCTGAGCGGCCTTATGTAGTGACGATCCCCGGTTTTCGAGGTTTCGTTTCTGCACGTTTTACTACCGACCCTAAAGATTGGCTAAGCCATGAAATTTTCCGCATCAAATACAATCATATTGCTGATATAAAAGTTGAAACTCCTGAAAATCCAAACAGGTCTTTCGAAATACGTAAACTCGATGAAGGCTACGAAATAATGTCTCTCGCAAACCGCCAAATTTTACCTGCTTACGATACAGTAGCACTATTTACTTTCCTAGATAGCTTCAAAAACATTAATTACGAAAGTTTATTAGATGAAATGCCCCAGGAAAAAATTGACTCACTATTAAGCAGCCAACCCAGTCATATTATTCATATTACTGAAGATAATGGCACAAAACATGAACTAAAAACCTATAAGATGCGTTCAGGATATGATCAAGAAGAAAAATACGGCTACGAACCCAGCTACGATTTAGATAGAATGTATGCTTGGTATAAAGGACAAATGCTGATGGTTCAGTATTATACTTTCGATAAAATTACACGTCCGGTAGATTTCTTTAAGCCTCATCAATAAATAGCGAATGATAAAAATAATAAGAGAATCGGAGTTTTATAAGCATATACTAACCATCATTAGTGGTAGTACTCTCGCACAACTCATTCCTCTTATTAGCGAGCCCATATTGGTTCGACTATTTACCCCTGTAGAATTTGGTGTTTTAGCCTTATTCTTGGCCGTTGCCAGTGTTTTTTCTGCTGTCGCTACTGCGCGATACGAAATGGCTATAGTACTCCCTAAAAAAGATGAAATCGCCATCAATATTTTAGCTCTATCGCTTTTTATTAGCATAATAATGAGTTTGTTTTCTGCACTTATTATTGCTCTCTTTGGTAGTCAAATTGCTGATTTAGCAGGTAGTAAGGAGTTGATCACTTTCTTAAAATGGGTGCCTCTTTTCGTATTGGTGAGTGGTGTTTTTCAGAGTTTTAATCAATGGGCCACCCGCAAAAAATACTTTGCAAATATCGCTGTCTCTAAACTCAGTCAAAGTTCTACAAACGCTGCCGTTAGTATCGGCAGTGGATGGGCCGGAGCAAATGCATTAGGACTTATCTCCGGACAACTCAGCGGTTGGACAATTGCTAGTTTCCCGCTTATCTACAAATTTTACAAAAATGACAAGAAACTCCTATCATCAATAACCAAAACACAAATACGGATACAAGCTAAAGAACATAGAGATTTTCCACGTATCAACTCTGCACATATTATCAGCGATATTGGCCAGCAAAGTATGGTCAGTTTTCTTATCTCTGCCTTATTTAGCGATAGAATATTAGGTTTTTACAGCCGAATGATACGTATTGTTAAAGTACCGGCAGGGTTTATTGGCACAGCCGTAGGACAAGTCTTTTATCAAAAAGCCAGCGAACAATGGCAAAAAGATCATAATATAAGGTTCTTGCTTATTAGCAATATGAAACTTATGGCAGCTATTGGCACGCCTATGTTTATTATTCTTGCATTGTTTGGCCCCCAAATATTTGGCTTTGTTTTAGGTGATGAATGGGCGATTGCAGGAGTTTATGCTCAAATACTAACCCCATGGCTACTATTAAATTTCATTATCTCTCCTTTCACGCATATTCCATTGATAACAAATCAGCAGAAGAAATTTTTCGTATTAAGCCTCAGTATTAATATGCTTATCGTATTGGCATTCATACTCACTTATTATATCCAAGGAAATATTGAAACTGCATTAATCATGATTAGCACAATACAAGTGATTTTCCATGTGTATTTGGCTTGGTGGTTTTGGAAAATTTCAGCTTAAAATATTTTTTTTTGACGAATTAATTATTCTTCAAGACTTCATCATCATATTCAATCTCGAAACGCAATTTATGCTTGGCTTCTTCTTGCGCCAAATTTTTAAACAACTTTACTAAATCGTTGTTAGGCGCTTTTTCAGACAACTTCATATAAAGCCTAAAAGCTGCTTTTTCGCGCTTCATAGCCAAACGCAAAGCTTCGGGATAACTCATTCTATCTGATGTTTCTGAATGCACTAAATAATCGGAAATTTTTAAATCCAATACATCTTCTTGCTTCATTTCGAAGAGCCCTTTTTCTTTAATACTTGTTAAACGCGCCTTATGGCCCATCTCTTCTTTGGCAAAACCCTCGAAAGTTTGCTTCATCGATTTATCTTTAAATTGACTGGCTAAACCAACATAAAAATCAACTGCAATCTGCTCATTATTAATAGCAAAGTCTAATATTTCATCAATGGAATTAAAATCTTTCATAATATTTCTCTTAATAGATTCTCTTCAAAGATAATAATTACTAAATCGAAATGATGTTTTTTTTAAAATTTTCTAGTTTTCTCGGTTTTACTTAAATTTTTCATTTATTGCTAAAAAACCTTAGCTTTGATGCATTAATAAACCCCTCTTAGGAAAGGAATATGCGCTTATTTAAATCTATCATCTATATTGCACTCATTCTAACTCTTGCAATAAATCCTTTGTTCGGTTCTGCTCAGTATTATTCATCGGGCCAAGACCCGGCATCACTTAAATGGAATCAAATAAATACGGATCATTTTCAAGTCATTTATCCTGTAGGCTTCGATTCCATAGCTCAATATGTACTCAACGTAATGGAATATGGAAGGGCATTGACCATTCAAACAAAAAAAATTGAACCCAAGAAGATATCTATCATTCTACACAATCAAACAACTGTTAGCAATGCCGAAGTAGCTTGGGCTCCAAGCAGGATGGAATTTTATACCCTTACGCCACAATCAACTTACAGCCAAGAATGGTATCAACAACTCGCTATTCATGAGTATACCCATGTAATTCAGATATCTTCTATGAATCAGGGGCTTACCAATTTTTTACGCTATCTTTTTGGAGAACAAATAACCGTCGCAATTTTTGGAATATATGTGCCTTTTTGGTTTGTTGAAGGCGATGCTGTAGTATCGGAAACAGCTCTCAGTAAAAGTGGTAGAGGTCGTGATCCAAATTTCGAAGCAGAAATAAGAGCACAATTTTTAGAAATAGGCGCCTATAGCTTGGAAAAAGCTTCTTTGGGTTCATATAAAGATTTTGTTCCTGATAGATATCATATTGGGTACTATTTGGTTGGGCAAGGCAAGGCTCAATACGGCAAGGAGATGTGGAATAAACCTATGATGAATTGTGGACGTTACCCTCTTGCTGTTGTTCCTTTTTCAAGGGGGATAAAAAGCGAAACAGGATATACGAAAAAACAATTTTATATTAAAACAACAGGCGAACTTATTAACGAATGGACGCAGCAACTACTCCTTACAAAACCCAATTATTACCATGCTGTTACAAAATTAGATAGCTATATCAACTACACAAATAATGCATTTATTTCTGACAATAAAATATTTTCTTTAAAAGAAGATTACCATGATATTGGCCGTTTTATAATGATGGATACTTTGGGGAATGAAGAAAAGCTTTTCACACCCGGATACTACTTATCTGATTATATCACCATTGGTGGCGATTTGGTGTGCTGGTCGGAATATAAATACGATCCGAGATGGAATTACCGAAGATTTAATAAAATTATGTTGCTAAACATTAAAACCGGGAAAAAGAAAACTTTGATAAAAAAATCGCGTTATTTTTCCCCCAATATTTCGGCTAGTGGAACCCAAATTGCTGTTATTGAAATAGATGAGTTATCCAAACATTCATTGGTGATATTAGATTCACATGATGGGCACATCATAAACCAAATAAACAGCCCTGATAATCAATTTATTGCCCACCCTTCTTGGTCGGCTAATGAAGACAAAATTGTAGTAGAAATAATGAATGAACAGGGCAAAGGATTAGCCCTATTCGATTTAAAAAGCAAGCAAGTTATCAATGTTCTGCCATACGGATTCACGCATATTCAATATCCCACTTTTTGGGAGAATTACATCCTTTTTGAAGCAGCCTATTCAGGGGTTATGGATTTATACGCTATGGACATCAGAACAAAATCGATATATAAAACCACCTCCACTCCATTTTCGGAAAGCGATTACAGTATCAGCCCCAATGGAAAATCACATATTATGTCGAGCTATTCTTCCAAAGGAAAACAAATAGTTATAAAAAACTGGGACCCCAAAAAATGGATCCCCATTTCAGAAGTAAAAAATAGAGCTTATCCTTTGGCCGATATTTTAAGTCGTCAGGAAGACACTCTTTTAATTCCCGCCTCCATTCCTACTGAAGACTACGAAATAAAAAAATATAGTAAGCTAGGCCATTTGGTGAATATTCATAGCTGGAGCCCGCTTCATTTTGATGCCAATAATAGAAGTATCAATCCGGGTATTTCTGCTTTGTCGCAAAACAAACTTTCCACTATGACAGCACGTATTGGCGCTGATTATAATTTCAATACCGAATCCATGCGCTATTATGGCAATATCAATTATTTAGGCTGGTATCCTGTCATCAGTTTGGGAGGCGATTACGGCAAAAAATTCGTCACACAATCTATTGATAACAATACTGTTACCCATTATTACGATGAAGCTAATTTTAATGCAGCCATCTCTATACCATTATTGTATACCAGTGGCAGTTGGTCGTTTAGAATACAAGCAAAAACAGCCTATAATTATCGTAAAGTATATCACAACAAACAATTAAACTTTAGCTTTGACCAGCTAGAATCAATAGATTATAGCATAGCTTTAAGTGGAAGCCAAAAGTCGCCTTTTCAGAATATCTTCCCTCGCTGGGGTTATAACCTTAATATAGAATATCGCAATACACCTTTTAATACCAATGCAGGAGATATGCTGAATATTGGCTTTGCAAGCTATTTACCCGGCATGTTCCAACATGATGGCATTCGGTTGATGCTACATTATCAAGACAAAATCGATAGAGCATTTTTCTTTAATGATTATGCAATGCCTGCAAGAGGCTATACAGGCTTAAGTTATACTGATATGCTCACATTAAGAGCCGATTATCAAGTCCCCATTTTATATCCTGATTGGAATTTAAGCTCATTAATCTATTTTAAAAGAGTCATTATGGGTGGTTTCTTCGATTATTCTATGCTCCCAAACGCTCCTGAAAACACATCTTATCCAAATCACTATTTTTGGAGTAGCGGCTTAGATTTTACTACCGATGTACATTTTTTAAGAACAAAAGCGCCAATAAATATTGGATTTCGAATGATTTATGTAAATGGATACGTAAAAAATCCTCAAGCGATGGTATATCAGTTTCTTTGGTCATTAAATATATAGGAAAGTAAGGAATACAAGAACAGAAATACTATAGTTCTTTACGCAAACGAGCCACAGGAATATTTAATTGTTCACGATATTTGGCAACAGTACGGCGAGCTAATTTATAGCCTTTTTCTTTTAAAACCCGCACCAACTGTTCATCGGTAAATGGCTTCTTTTTATCTTCATTATCAACGCAATTGCTCAAAATCTTTTTCACTTCTTTAGTCGAAACATCTTCACCACTCTCATTCTTAATAGATTCGGAGAAAAGGCTTTTTAGTAAAATAGTGCCAAAAGGAGTCTGAACATATTTACTATTGGCAACCCTGGAAATAGTCGAAATATCGAGATTTACGATATCTGCAATATCCTTTAATATCATTGGTTTTAACTTGGTTTCGTCACCAGTCAGGAAATATTCATATTGGAAATCCAGAATTGCCTGCATCGTAATATAAAGCGTATGTTGCCTTTGCCTAATAGCATCGATAAACCACCTGGCAGAGTCTATTTTTTGCTTTACAAACTGCATAGCCTCCCGATCTTTCTTTGTTTTCTTTTTGGTAGCCGAATAATTTTCGAGCATCTCTCTATATGTCCGGTTCAAGCGCAGCTCCGGAGCATTTCTGGAATTTAAAGTAAGTGTCAATTCGCCTTCATTGCTGCTCACAATAAAATCGGGGATAATATAATAGTTTGTCTTAGTCGTTTCCGAAAGAGAATTACCGGGTTTGGGATTTAGTTTTACTATTTCCTCGATAGCTGTTTTTAATGCTTCTTCGCTAACCTCTAGCTTTTTCAGTATTTTATCGTAATGCTTTTTAGTGAATGCATCAAAATGACGCTCCAATATTTTTAATGCCAACTGAATAAAAGGGTCTTCGGTATCTTTTCTTTTTAGCTGAATAATTAAGCATTCTTGCAAGCTACGCGCTCCAACGCCTGCCGGCTCAAACTTTTGTATTTCTTCTAATACTTCTTTAACCTCTTCCTCGCTAACAATAATACTTTGTGTAAAAGCCAAATCATCGACCATTGCCTCAACATCTCTATCTAAATAACCAGAATCATCGATATTACCTATAATGGTTTCAGCAATTGTTCGCTTTTTATCTGAAAGACCTATTTCATCTAGTTGCGACCCAAGATATTCATAAAAAGAAGTCCCACTGGCAAAAGCCAAGCTCTTTTTTTCTTCTTCCGGATAATTATTTGAGCTGAGTTTATAATCAGGAATATCATCGGCATCTACATAATCCGTTAATTCAAACTCATCATCAGTATTGGCGTCTTCTTGCTTTTCCTCATCACTTGCATAGTCTTCGATTTGCTGATCATCCTCCACTTGTTCGCTGCTAACATCTTCTAATGCAGGGTTTTCCTCTATCTCTTGTTTAATTCGTTGATCCAAGGCAACAGAAGGTACCTGCAGAAGCTTCATCAGTAGAATCTGCTGGGGTGATAATTTTTGAAGTAATTTTTGCGTTAGCCTGAGATGTTGCATAAGTTCATTTGAATACTTAGGTAAAAGTAAAAAAAAATGCCATCTAACTACTCATTAAATTATACAATTTCAGCTGGCATAGTATAATGATAGTTATTCTTTAAAATTCTGCACTTTGTGGTGCTCTTGGGAAAGGAATGACATCTCTAATATTACCCATACCGGTAACAAACAACATCAAACGCTCAAAACCTAAACCAAATCCACTGTGAACAACAGATCCATAGCGTCGTGTATCGAGGTACCACCACATATCTTCTTCGGGAATATTCATCTCCTTCATTCGGGTAGTAAGTTTTTCTAAGCTTTCTTCGCGTTGTGACCCTCCAATGATTTCACCTATCTGAGGGAATAGAACATCCATTGCTCTAACGGTCTTCCCGTCTTCGTTCTGTTTCATGTAAAAAGCCTTGATATCTTTTGGATAGTCGGTAAGTATAACCGGTTTTTTAAAATGCTTTTCTACTAGGAAGCGTTCATGCTCACTCTGTAAATCGGCTCCCCATCCATCAATTACATATTGAAATCTTTTCTTTTTATTTGGTTTGCTATTTCTCAGTATCTGAATGGCTTCGGTATAAGTAATATGTTCAAAGTTATTATCTAATACAAAGCGAAGTTTCTCGATAAGCTCCATAGATCTCTCATCAGCTTTCTTGCCTTTTTCAGCTTCTTGCAATCTCTTGCTTAGAAACTCTAAATCATCCATATTATGATTCAAAGCATATTGAAGTAGATACTTAATAAATTTTTCTGCCAATTCCATATCTTCCTCCAAATCGGCAAAGGCGACTTCCGGTTCTATCATCCAGAATTCAGCAAGGTGACGGGTAGTATTAGAATTTTCTGCTCGGAATGTGGGACCGAAAGTATAAACTTTCCCCATAGCCAAACAAGCGGTTTCAACCTCTAATTGTCCCGATACGGTAAGATTGGTTTCACGAGCAAAGAAATCCTGTTTCCAATCTATTTCGCCCTCTTCGTTACGTGGTGGATTGCCGGGTTCAAAAGTGGAAACTCTAAACATTTCTCCGGCTCCTTCGGCATCGCTACCGGTAATAATAGGTGTGTGAATATTATAGAATCCTTCCTCGGTAAAGAATTTATGGACAGCATATATCATTGAATGACGAATGCGAGTAATGGCCCCAAAGGTACTACTTCGAAAACGTAGATGAGCAATCTCACGTAAAAATTCTAAGCTGTGCTTCTTGGGCTGTAGTGGATATTTCTCCGGATCGGCAGCACCTAAAACCTCAAGCTTTTCGGCTATCACTTCTACTTTTTGCCCACTCCCCTGCGAAGCAACTACTTCGCCATCAACCGATATAGAAGCTCCCGTGTTTACTTGTGCCAATGCTTCGGGTTTTATCTTCTCAAAATCAACTACTATTTGCACATTATGAATAACAGAACCATCGTTTAATGCAATAAATGCTACGTTTTTACTTCCTCTCTTGGTTCGTACCCAACCTTTTACATTTACTTTGCTGCCTACCTCAACAGACTTTAGCAAAGTCTTGATCTCTGTTCGTTTCATATGATTATTTATTTTCAAACTCTTTTATCAGTTGTTGCCAAATTAAAAGAGTTCTATTAATGGACTGCAAAAATAGAAAAATTGATTGATTTTGTATCAAGAAAAAAAAGTAGTGACAGCAAAATCAAAGGGAGTCATTAAACAGAATTCCAGAAGACAGTAAGCGAGCCAAATCTGCTATTCGATAATAATCTTCTCTTGTTTTTTCTGACCGTTTATTTCTATGCTTAGAATGTATGAACCACTGTTTATTTCTGAAATATTCAGCTGAGTTGAAACACCTTTTAGCCGTTCTTGCAGTATCAAGCTTCCGCTTAAGTCGAAAATACTGACAATAGCTTCCTGAGCATTTAATCCCTTTATGCTAATCAAGTCTGAGGCAGGATTCGGAGAAATACTAATAGATTGCATATCAACTGGAACCATCCCCGGGCAGTAATCCGAAGAGATATAGTCTTCCTTGGTGATTGTTGCTTGTTCATCACCGCTAAATACGGTTAAGCTGACATCATAAGTGCCGGGAGTAAAGAAATTTACAACTGGATTTTGCTCTGTAGAACTCTCGGGGGTTCCACCTTCGAAAGTCCATTCCCAGGAATCGATATCGCCTTCTGATAAATCGGTAAAATGTACATATTCCCAATTACAAATTTCTTGAATATCAGATTCGAAATTTGCTGTTAATACAATCTCCGGGGCTTGCTTTCGTTTCATCATACCATGTGAACCACATAAAAAGCCGGTGTTATTTTCGGTAAATTTTATTTTATAGATATGGTTGGTGCCTGTTCCATTGTCTTCTACAACCCAAGTATCGCCCCCATCGGTTGTTTTATAGATATCTTCATTTGTTCCACCAATATAGGTGCTATCTGCATTGAAAACATGAACACCCTGAAAGTTATGATATCCGGTTGCATAGTTATTCCAATTGTCGCCTCCATCAGCAGTATAAAATATTTTCCCATCTTCGCCACCAACGGTACCAAAGTCACCTTTGAAATCTACTCCCATAAAATAGCGGTCGTTTGTGCCGGAATATATTTGTGTCCAAGTAAGACCTCCATCAATTGATTTAGAAATGCTTTCATTTCCTCCAACAGCATAAAGAGTATTGACATCGGCATAGGCAATATCCTGTACATTATGCTCAACTCCGGATGAGGGGGTCCAAAAATTACCACCATCAACCGTATAATAAATAGCAATACCGCTTGTATTATGATTGGCAAAAGCAATACCATGGTCTTCATCCCAAAAATCAATATCCATAAAATACCAATTATTGGAACCTACATTTATTTCAGTCCAAGTAGCACCACCATCGATAGTTTTGGCAAAATAATCGTTCCAGCCGGCAATAAATCCTTTATCAACCGATGTAAAGCAGATGGCTTCGATACCATTGGTTCCGGGACCTCCCAATACTTGAGTCCAGTTATCACCACCATCAGTGGTTTTCAGAACAATACCTTCGGCATTATAAGTATACTGCATACCGGCAGCGTAACCCACATCGTTTTGTCCTTGTGGGAAACTGATATCGAATAGAATATAATCTGTTCCTGTATTTAATGTCGTCCAGTTTTGCGCATACGTACTTCCTGCTAATGCCAAAAATAGTATTATTGCTATTAATGTATTATTTCTCATAAAGTTCTAATATTAAAAGATTATAAAATGTACTGAATCCCTCAAAGATAAGACAAAAACAAATCTGATTCAAGAAGCAAATCGTGATAAATATACTATTTAATCACTGCTATTACTGGGGTGTTTTCTTAAAAAAAGCAATGCTACTCTCTATTAAAATCCATACTGCCATAAATAAAACAAGAGCATTTACGAATATCAATAACACATTATGCTCAGAATTAAAGATATTTTGATTGATATAAGTGGCCCAAAAAATATTAATGGCCATAAAAACAGCAGGCAAACCACTTATAAGCCATTTCAGGCCACCTTTCTTTTTCAAATAAATAGTAATAACCAAAAGAGTAATCGAAGCTAAAATTTGGTTAACCACGCCAAACAG
>Ga0256827_10002824_pt1 | contig 11094 bp, 8 predicted proteins | sample CV84metaG_FD_185977 | JGI IMG/M metagenome (GOLD analysis project Ga0256827, IMG submission 185977) | Hydrothermal vent microbial communities from East Pacific Rise, Pacific Ocean - CV84 | ecosystem: Environmental > Aquatic > Marine > Hydrothermal vents | place: Pacific Ocean: East Pacific Rise...
TACAGGAGATGGTGCAATGATAGATGAAGCAGGGTACATTACCATTACAGGTAGAACCGATGATGTTATTAACGTGTCAGGTCATAGAATGGGAACAGCAGAAGTAGAAGCAGCCATTAAAAAACATGACTCTGTAGCAGCTGTAGCAGTAGTAGGAAAACCTCATGAGATAAAAGGTGAGGGTATCTTTGCGTACATCGTACTAAAAGACCCAGCAGAAGCGAGTGAAGAGCTTAAAATTGCGATTAATAAAGTGATTAAAAAAGAGATTGGGGCTATTGCGTTATGTGATGCTATGGCATTTGTACCTGATGTTCCAAAGACACGTTCAGGGAAGATTATGAGACGTATTCTTCGTTCTATTGTTAAGGGTGAGGCGATTACTCAGGATACTTCTACATTGGAAGACCCTAGTATTGTGGCTATTATTGAAAATATTGTTAAAGAGGGGTAAAAACCTAAAAAATGATAAATTTTTAGGTTAAGCTAAAGGGGATAATTACCCTTTAGTTTTATACTCAACCACAGCAGGTTCGCTGTAGTTTGGAACATTGTCGTAACTAAATACGGCAAAATACTTATCCATTTTGGTTGACCCAAAATTGTCAAAGGTGTAGTTGTCTGAACCAGCGTAGAGTTTTACTCCATCAAATGGATTTTTAGGTGCATGCCAACGGTTTCTTACCACATAGTATCGTACAAGCTCATCGCTCTCTATTTTGTCCCATGTAATCTTAATAAGTTTATTCTCAATGGTAGTTTTGAGATTAACAGGTGCAGGGAAGGGGTACTTTCGACGTTTAATATATTTTATTTTAAGTTTTGCTGACTTTTTCCCCTCTTTTGCCCAGTTAATAACATGGTCACGACTTAAAACAGAGGTTGGACGTATAATAAACTTCGCCTCTTCACCCTCTCTTTGTTTCTCTTCTAACGCTAAGCGTGAGTAGTAGTCAAATACAAAGTTATGCTCTTTTTTAATCCCAAGCTCTGCCGAGCTTACCTCATATCCAATAAACTCAATACGGTCTCTATCTTTAATATCTTGGTATGAGAACTCTTCTAAATCTACAAACTCTACGTTATAACGAATGTCAATCTTCTTTTTAACTGTTGAGGTGTTGTGAATCTCTATCCATGCATCGGTAATGACGGTGTCATCGGGATCAGGTAAAGAGGAGAGGTCAAATGACATATAGGCATAGATTTTTTCATCCTCTTTATTAAAGCCACAGAGCAGTTTTTCTGTATCAATTCCCTCAGGAGCGATGGTCATTGAATTCTGTAACTCAATACTAAGTTTGGTACTTGGTACAGTATATTTAATATCCAGTGATGGTCGGTAGTGTAGTCCTCCACCTTGGTTTCCATAGCCTAAGTCAAAGACCATAATTTGAGAGTCACGCCCGACAGGCAGGGTGGTTGGTCCTGCTAGTTTTAAAGTAAGTTTTCTCTTTTTGAGCTTCTCTTGAACCATTTGGTTCTCAAATTCATTACAGTCCCAGTGTGACCAGATTCCCTGTGTTAGTTTTTCAGAAGGGATACTAACGCCAATATTTTTAATACGTTTGGCATTATGTATTTGGTCAAAGTCTCGAATGTTTGGCACGGTCTCTTGGTCAATGATGCTCAGTGACCACTCTCCATACTTCTCAATTTTGGCTGAGACACGGTTGAGAGGGTAGAGAGAGACTTTTGTCTCTAAAATGGTTGCATCCTCAGGAATACCTGAGAGGTCAAAGGTCATCACCCCATAAGAGATTCCTCGTCCTTCGCTGACCCCAACTTTAAGAGAATTTACTCCAAAGTGTCCATGGTTGGCTTCGGGAGATTTTTGGGCAACATATCCTACATCAGAAGCATGAGGGAAGATGGTACGTGAAAATTCGTTTTCTGCCAGTAGGGTTTTGAGTTTTACTTTTGGTGTAAAAGGTGACCGTACTTTGGTCAGTTTGTCTACAGCACGAATGTAGTAGAAATACATTGTACCACTCTGTAGATTCTCATCTTCAAAATAGTGGTTACAGGTTGTTCCTACCAATGAAGAGTGGTTACATGCCATTTTGTTATTGAGGTTTTTGTATATCTCAAAGTAGACGCTGTTGTCATCTTCATAGTCCCATGTAATTCGACATGAGTTAGCAGAGAGAGCATCTAACTGGAAGTTTTCTACCCGTTTAGGTGCTTTGTCTCCATAGTTTTTAGCTTCACTCAGTGCATAGAGCAGGGCAGGAATATTTTCATTGACTGATTCAGACATATTTTGAATATAGTCAGGAATATTTCGTGTCCCAACTTCTACCACAATGGCAATAATACCCTTGGAGTAGTAGTACTCACGTCCTGAACCTGAAATAAGTTTTGTAGGTGGTTTTCCACGGTTAATTCCATAGTGTCTGCCTGTTACTTTGTGAATATGGTAGTTCATGTTAGCACACAGCGAGTTCATATCGGTTCCCTCAATCTCACTCTCATGGTTAAATTTATGAGCAGGAAAAAATACATTTCCTTGTGAGTGGTAATCTAACGCAATGGTAATGTTCTCATGCGAATCGACAAACTTTTTAATGGCTACTGTCTCAGGCTCAGAAAATGGATGAGGCCCTGAGTAGACATTGGAGTTGGTTTGGGTTGATTTTTGGTATCCTTCTGAGAAGTTACGATTAAGGTCTACCCCAAAAGTTCCATCACCATTATCACGTCGGTTTTTTCGCCAAAAAGAGAAGTGTTTTCGTGAATATTCAAAGCCGTCAGGGTTTAAACATGGAACGATGTAGAGGGTGTTGTTACTTAATACTTCAAACACCTCAGGGTTGTTGTTGTGGTTGCTGAGTAGATAATCAATAAACTCCACAGCCAACTCATGCCCAATCCACTCACGTGCATGGGCTGTTCCTGTGTAGAGGAGAGCAGGTTTTAGTTTGGCATAGGCAACGTGTAGAGAGATGGTCGCTAACATAATAGGACGACCCTCCCAAGTGTTTCCAATGTTCTCTATAGTGATTAAATCAGGATATTTTTTGACACACGCTTCAAGAAAGGCACAGCTCTCTTCATAAGACTTATATTGTTGTTTCATAGATTGTTTTTCCCCGTGTACAGTAAGTGATAGCATTTTAGCTAAATATTGCATAATTCGGGTTGATAAGCTATAATAAACAACTTTAAAACATAGGCAAGAATGATGGACATAATCGAAAAATATAATATAACGTATGTAAAACCAAAGGTAACTTTGCTTCAAGAGTCGGGGCTTGGGGTGGCTGAGATTGCTGCTCGAACCTGCTACGATAGCTTTGAAAACTCAGAAAATGAGTGTGTGAAAAATGCGATGACCACATTAGATACCGATGCGATTAACAGTATTGAAAATTCAGAACTGCTCTCTACCTTGGCATGGGTACATCACCATCACTCCATTATTGAACACGCAACCCTCTCCTTTTTGGTTGAAGGAACATCACGGGGGGTACTACAAGAACACGCACGTCACCGACTGCAAGCTATTTCTGTTAGAAGTACCCGTTATACCATGTCTTCGGTTATTAACGCGTTTGTGGCATCGTTGCAGAGTGGAGAAGGTTCCGTAGAAGCGTTTGCTTTCTTCTTAGAGAAACTCTTAGCACTCAATCTTTTTGTCATTACAGATAAAGAGTATTTAGCCATTGAGATTCATGCCATTTTTGAAAAGTTTCTGTTCCAATATAAGCGAAATCCAGACTTCTTGGTGAATGCTGTGGCAAAATCTTCTTTACCCTTTGTAGAGGAGCATCAAGGCGACAGTGAAGCTCTGTTTCAAGCCTTAGAAAATGGTAAGAAAAAACGCAATGTGGGCGACGGATTCAAGCATATTGTCTCAGATAATTGGAAAGTAGATATGGTAATTACTTTTAATATTCGCTCTTTAAAGAACTACTTTGACCTAAGAGACTCAGGAGCTGCATGGTTTCAGATTCAATGGCTCGCCAAGAAGATGAAAGAGGTGACCCCAACGAAATATTTGAAGTTGATTGATAAAGAGTTTAAGAACCTATAAGATTTTGAGGTTTCGTAAGAATCCCTATACTAAATAGTGGTGTGATTCACTTATATATTTTATGTAACAGTTAGTAGAAGACAAGGCAACGCCTTGTCTAAGTAGAGAGGGGAGGTTACGCAGTAGCCTCAGTAAAAACCTGTTTGGCTTTTTGAACGTGGAAGTTAAGTCCAATCTCTTTCTCGGTACAACCAAGAGCGAGGGCTACCATTTGTGGCATATGAAGTACAGGTAGAGCAATGTCTCTTCCTACTACTTTACCAACAGAGTCTTGGTAGGTATCCATTTTTAAGTGACATAGAGGACATGGTGTTACCATCATGTCAGCATTATTGTCAATGGCATCTACCATGGCATTACCAGCTAACACTTCACTGGTATGGTTCGCTTGAAGTTCAACGTGGAAACCACAACATTTGTTTTTATGGTCATAATCTACAGGGTTACCTTCAAGAGCAGAAATTAACTCATCTAAAGAAGTTGGCACATACGAGTTTTCGTAGTTGTTACTACCTTCATGAAGCTCAGATGGTCTAATATTATGACATCCGTAGAAAGGAGCAATGTTAAAGTTACTCAATGGAACTTTGACATTGTCTTTGATGTTTTGTAGACCAAAGTCGTGAATAAGTGCATACAAGAAGTGTTTAATTTCAGAAGTACCTTTGTACTCTAAACCAACTTCTGCAAGCTTTTCGTTAACACGAGCTTTTAACTCAGGGTCTTTGTCGAGTGCGTGTTTGGTCATGGCAGAGTTAAGCTGACAGGTATTACAAATGGTAATCATGGTCAAACCTAATTTTTCTGCATAACAGATATTACGTGCATTTAAAACGTGTGCTAGAAATTCGTCAAAATCTTGTAGGTGAGACGCTCCACAACAGGAAGCCTCTTCTAAAATGGTAATTTTAATTCCTAACTTATCAGCTACTGCAAGTGTAGATGACAGTAATTCAGGTGTTGATTGTTTTGCTGTACAACCTGTAAACAGTGCATAGTGTAATTGTTCGCTCATCTTTTCTCCTTACAGTCTATTAGTCATTGAGATGTCAATTAGTTTTTGAACCTCATCTAAGTTTTTAATTTTTGGCATGTTGTCAATAAATGGAATACCATCTTGCCAGTGAATTTTTCCTGCTTTCATCATTTTAGCAGCTGTAGTTAAGTGTTTGTACATTCCTAAGTAACCCTCAGAGTAGACAACAATATCTGCTTCATCTAAGAAACCATGTTTTCTAATGCTTCGTACAAAACCTTCGGCGTGACGTGTTGCAACGTTGCTTCTTGCCACACCTTGCTCAAACTGCATATTGTGAAGTTTTGTAATCTTCTCAATTGGGTTAATCTCTTTTGGACACGCCTCAGCACATTCAAAACACTTCACACAGTCCCAAACACCTTGTGCAGGTTGAGATGTAAGCTCAAGTCTCTCATTTCCAGCAGAGTCTCGTGTGTCTACAGAGAAACGGTAAGCTGCCACAAAGGCTGCAGGCCCAAGGTAGTCTTCGTTTACTTCAAGAGCAGGACAAGAGTAGTGACAGGCACCACACTGAATACAGAGGTCAGAGTCTAAGAAGTTGTTAAACTCAGCAATACTCTGTTTTGTCTCATGCTCTGGATGTGGTTCAACATCAGCAACAACATAAGGTTGAACAGCAGCGTGTTTTTCCCAAAAGTCAGATTTGTCAATAATCATATCTTTAACAGCACGTTTTTTACTTGAAGGCTCTAACACTAATTCGTTGTTAAAGAGGTCAAGAAGCTCCATTGCATTCTGTTTACACGCAAGCGTAGCTTTACCATTTACTTTAATGGCACACGCTCCACAAATTCCGTGACGACATGAACGACGGTAAGAGAATGAACCATCATGCTCCCACTTAATCTTATTCATAAGGTCAAGAATTAGCTCATCTTTTCCCACTTCCATTGTATAGCTTTTGTAGCTTGGAAGATAGTCTGTTTCAGCATTAAATCTAAATGCTTTTATTGTTACTTTTCTGGTTTCACCAGCAGTTGTTACACTCATCTTGACCTCCTTAGTACTTTCTTTCCATTGGTTCAAACTTACCTTGAGTAACTTCTCCCCACTCTTGTGTCATGTTGTAGTCTTTGTCCATGTAAGCATAAGTATGTTTCATGAATTTTGCATCATCTCTTGTTGGGAAATCTTCACGATAGTGACCACCACGACTCTCTTCACGGTTTAACGCACCATCAACAATAAACTTAGAAAACTCTAACATATGTCCAAGCTCAGTTGCTTCTTGAAGGTCAGTGTTAAATGTTTTAGATTTATCATCAATACGAATATCTTTAAAACGTACTAAAAGTTCATTAATAAGTGCTAATTGCTCCTCTAAAGACTCTTTGGTTCTAAAGACACCAGCATTTTTAGTCATACCAATTTGAAGCTCTTCTCTAAGGGCAGGAACTCTCTCTTTACCGTTAGACTTAAGCAGGGTAGTCATCTCGTCAATACACGCATCAGCATCACTCTCTTTAACAGGACGTAATTCAACACCTTCGTTGAGTGCTTTAATCATGTTTTCACCAGCATGACGACCAAATAGCATCGCTTCAAGTACAGAGTTAGCACCCAGTCTGTTTGCACCATGAACCGAGACACAAGAACACTCACCAGCTGCGTAGAACCCTTCTACCAACTCACCAGCAGCATTTTTTTGTACTTGACAGTTAATGTTGGTTGGAATTCCCCCCATTGAGTAGTGAGCTGTAGCTGAAATATGAATAGGCTCTTTTAACATATCTTGCCCTTGGAACGCAATGGCAAGTTCACGTAACTCTGGAAGTTTTGTTAAAATAATTTGTGGGTCAAGGTGTGTTAAGTCAATGTTGACTGACTGACCATCTTTACCAACACCTTTACCTTGACGAACCTCTTCCATAATGGCACGGCTTACAACATCACGGCTAGCCAGCTCCATAGCATTTGGAGCATACTTCGTCATGAAACGTTCACCCTCAGAGTTAAATAGACGACCACCTTCACCACGTGCAGCTTCTGAGATGAGTACCCCTGAACCACCAAGTCCACTTGGATGAAACTGTACAAACTCCATATCTTCTAACGGAAGACCATGACGTGCTACAATAGAGAGTGAATCCCCTGTATTGGCGTGAGCATTTGAGTTAAATCGGTACGCTCTACCATGTCCACCAGTTGCAAACATGGTTACTTTGGCATTGAAAATAGCTACCTCAGAGGTTCTAATGTCATACGCAACAACACCTGATACTTTGCCATCTTCATAGATAAGGTCAGAACAGTACCACTCATCAAATACTTCAATTCCAGCTCTATCGGCTTGCTCATAAATAGTTTGAAGAAGTGTTAAACCAGTTCTGTCTTTTGCGTAACAAGCACGTGGTTTAGACTGTCCACCAAAAGGTCTAATAGCAATATCGCCCTCTTCATCACGAGAGAAAACAGCACCCATTCTCTCAGCCCAACGAATGGTCTCAGGTGCTTTAGAACACATAAGCTCAACACAATCTTGGTCTGCTAAGTAATCAGAACCCTTTACTGTGTCAAACTCATGAAGTTCGGTAGAGTCATCTTTCCCAAGTGCAGCGTTAATCCCACCTTGTGCTGCTCCTGAGTGACTTCTTAATGGATGTAATTTTGTAATTACAGCCGTTCTTTTTCCTGCTTCTGTCAGTTCTTTAGCTGCAGCTAATCCTGCTAAACCTGCACCAACAATGACAGCATCATATTCATGTATCTTAATGCCCATACTGCTATTTCCTTTTAAATAAGAATTTCTAATGATTATATCTTAGAGCAGTATAAGTTGGGGTTACTATGCCCTTATAGGGCGACATCATTTAGATTATGTTACGATTTTTCCACTATTAAATAAGATTAAAATAGGTATGAAGAAGATTATCTTATGGGTAGGTTAAGTTTAGATTATAGTACGGATGGCAAATAGAGTTTGAGACAATCTTCGATACAATACCCAAAAATATATAAGCAGAGATAAAAATGAATAAAGAAGATTATCTTATAAGTAAATTAAGTTCAAAATATATAGGGGATGATGCTGCTGTGGTGGGTGATATGCTCTATAGTATGGATGCCTTTTTTGAAGATGTTCACTTTAAACGAGAGTGGATGACCATGTGGCAGATAGGGCGTAAAGCGATGCTGGTGAATCTTTCAGATGCTGTGGCGATGAATGCTGAGCCTAAATATGCGTTGGTGACACTCTCTTTACCCAAAGCGATAAGCAACGAAGAGATAGATGAACTTTTAGCAGGCTTAGAGAAGACGGCTAAGGAGTTTCATTGTGAGATTATTGGGGGTGATACCATTGCTGGGGATAAACTTCACATTAGCATTACCATTGTCTCTGAGTCCAAAAAACCTCTACGTCGAGATGGCATTAAAGAGGGGGATATGTTGGCATACACAGGGGTTTTGGGGAACAGTAAAAAAGAGTTAGAGGCGTTGCTTCGTGGAGAGACTATTGCTTCTAAGTCACGTTTTTATGAGCCAAAATTGAGACATGAGTTTATTAAACAAGTGCGTAAATACCTTAATGCTGGCATGGACATCTCCGATGGTCTCTTTTGTGATACCAACAAACTTTTAGCTACCAAAGGCTTTACGATGTTTATGTTTGAAGCAATTAGCGATGAGGTGGGGCAGAGTGGAGAAGAGTATGAGATGCTTATTAGCTTTCCTTCTGAACACTATGACAAAGTTAAGATGATTGCAGAGAGAACATCTGTGCCGTTAACCATTTTTGCTAAAGTCGCCAAAGGTGAGGGTGTCTTGTTTAAGTGTGAAAATCACCATTTTAATTAGGAGGAATTATGGAATATTTTAGATGGAATGCCGACCCAATTTTGTTACACCTTGGCCCTTTACAGCTCTACTGGTATGGGTTACTGTTTGTGGGGTCATTTGTTATTGGTTCAAAAATCTTAGAGTGGATGTATCGTAAAGAAAATAGAGAAGTAGAACAGTTGGACTCGCTCTTTATGTATATTATTATTGGGGCTGCTGTGGGGGCGAGGTTGGTGCATTGCTTCTTTTATGACCCAAGCTACTACCTAGCGAATCCTCTAAAAATCTTGGCTGTTTGGGAGGGGGGACTTGCCTCTCATGGAGGAGTCATGGGGGTGTTACTAGCCACATGGCTCTTTAGTCGAAAATACAAAGAGTCCTTCTTTTGGTTGCTCTCACGTCTTGCTGTGCCTGCTGCGTTGTCAGGGGCAATGATTCGTATGGGGAACTTTATGAACTCCGAGATTGTCGGACAACCTACCGATGTACCGTGGGCAATTATTTTTGAACGTGTGGATAACCTTCCTCGCCACCCCTCTCAGTTGTATGAAGCTGTTGCCTATTTGGCAATTTTTATCTTACTGCTTTTGGTCTACCGAGCTATTAAACCGAGCTTTGCGACCAAGATTTTACCTGCTTTATGGTTTTTGACCATCTTTACGGTGCGATTTTTCTTGGAGTTTGTCAAAACCAAACAGGCAGCCTATAACGTTGACCAACTGCTGACCACAGGGCAGTGGTTGAGTCTGCCGTTTATTGCGTTGGGGCTTGTTTGGTTGGGGTGGGCGTTTGCTACTAAAAATAGAAATTAAATAGAGCGAGGCTGAAGCCGTCGATTCCAATTATGCCAATTTGCATTTTTGGAATCGGTCTGCTTGCACCCGAACAGAAGCAAACATACGCCTAAAGATGAGTATAATACACCAAAATATTGTAAAAAATGAAAGAAAAAGATGCAAAACTTACTATATCCTGTCAAAGTAAAAAACAATTTTATATTTACCCCCACCAGTCGTGACTTTATTGTCGATGAGATTCCTCTCTATGAGTTTACAGGGGAGGGGGAACACCTTATTCTTCATGTGCGTAAGAAAGATATGACCACATGGGAGATGGTGAGTGCCATTGCGAAGTATTGTAAAATCAAACAGCGTGACATCGGTTACGCAGGGTTAAAAGACAAAAACGCAATGACCATGCAGTATATCTCTCTGTTAGCCAAAGATAACGAAGAGATAATGAAGACTTTTAACCATGACAAAATTAAGATTTTAGGAACCTATCGACACAACAACAAGATTCGGATTGGACACCTTAAAGGCAACCACTTTAAAGTGCGTCTTAAAAAGGTGCTAGGAGTACAGAGAGATAAGCTAGATTCTGTGGTGAAGTGGATTAAGAAAAATGGTGTGCCAAACTACTTTGGAAATCAACGTTTTGGAAATCACGGGGACAACTGGCAAGAGGGAAAAGCCATTATGGAGGGGACGCTCAAAATTCGTGACCGAAAAAAGAAGACCTTTTTACTCAATGCCTATCAATCGTACCTTTTTAACGCTTCTCTCTCCAAACGGATTGAACTCTCAATGCTCTTAGATGCTTTTAGTGAAGCCGATGCTGAAAGGGTTTTTGAGTTACCAGAAGGCTCGCTCAAAGGGACAAAAGCACAACCTCACTTCTTTAAAATTTTAGAGGGTGACTTGATGATGCACTACCCATTTGGACGGGTCTTTGAGCTAGAGGATATGGCAACAGAGGCACAACGTTTTGCCGAGTTTGACATCGCCCCATCAGGACTCTTGCCAGGAAAACGGGTAAGCCGAGCCACCAAAGTGGCTGAATTGATTGAGAAGAATTATGACGAAGAGGTCGGCGAGAATGGAGCAAGACGCTATGCTTGGATAAAGGTGACCGATATTAAGAAAACGTATGTGGAAGAGAAAGCTCATTATGAGTTGGAGTTTACCTTGCCTAAAGGGTCGTATGCAACCAATGTGTTGGATGTTTTACGGGGTGGCACAGCGTAGGGACAATCCCCCCGTGGTTGTCCTTGTTATGATGCCCAATAAATATTAGAAATTTAAAAATGGTTGGTATCAAAGGCGACGGACAAGCACGGGGGCGTTGTCCCTACAGGCCCAATTCCTTCATGGTATATTTTAGTACAGCTCCATCATCATCAGCAAAATAGACATTGCCGTTGTTGTCAAAAGTAATGCCTTCTTGGGCAAATTTTGAGAGT
>Ga0256827_10002825_pt1 | contig 11094 bp, 7 predicted proteins | sample CV84metaG_FD_185977 | JGI IMG/M metagenome (GOLD analysis project Ga0256827, IMG submission 185977) | Hydrothermal vent microbial communities from East Pacific Rise, Pacific Ocean - CV84 | ecosystem: Environmental > Aquatic > Marine > Hydrothermal vents | place: Pacific Ocean: East Pacific Rise...
ATAACTATTTTCAGAAATAATTTTTGTATTTTGTATAACTTTCTTCTCTCTAATATTATGGACATTCTTCATTGCAGAAAAATATTCTTGTGTAGAGCGTATTGCAAATCCAATTTTTCCATCTTGATTTTCTGTTATAAATACTAACCTCTCTGTGATAGCATCCATTATTTCAGTTGTATATTTTGTTTTATCTTCAATAGATAATCCCTTCTCATCAAAATATTTTTCAACCAATTCTCTAAAACTATCTATATCTAAATAAGCTGATGAATTTTCTTCTTCTTGTGAGGAGACTTGTAAACGATTTCCTAACTTATAATGTATTTCATTAATAAACTTTTCATTTTCTCCAATTATTTTTAAAACATTTTTTTGCTTTTCTCTTTTGAGCATAGTTTTATAATAGTCATCAAAAAGTGAGAATTTATCTTTTGATGGTTTGCCTCCACTCTTTACTAAAATAGCCATAATAGTTGCTTGGAGAGGTGTCTTCATTATATTTGCTGTGACTTCATTCTCTAAGGCATCTTTTAGAATTTTTAATTGTTTTAAGCTCTCATCATTAGAATTTATTGTATTTTTAACAAGTGCTTCTAAATATTGAATACAAGTATCTTTATCTAAATCATCAAGTTTAAAATGTTTGAACTTTTTTTCTCTGCTAAACTCATTTGAATAACCTTGTGGTCTTGTTGTTGCAATTATTAACGCATCACAATTAACTGTTTTTAACTCATGATTTATAAAGTTATCTATTTCATAAATAACATCTTTTCTATTTGAAGTGGCAGGAACTTCATCTAATCCATCGAATATAAATATAAATGACAGTTTTTGTAATAATTCTCTAAAATTATTAAATTCACTGAAATTTTGGTCTGCCCTATATTCAATTCTATATTGAATATAAGATAAAACTGAACAAGATTTATTATCATTTTTTTGTTCATTTAACCATTCTGAATAATCACTTAAAATAATATTTATTGGAAACCTATAACATTTGGGTTGCATATCTTTATCAACCTGTTTTTCAAAACTTTTTATTTTTGAAGATAAAGTCTTTTTCTTAAATGTATTCAAAAAACTTACTCTATATATTTGAGTTAAAAACTGTGTAACTGTTGATTTTCCTTGTCCTGGACCACCTTTAAAAACCATCTTATACTGTTCTTTTTTCCAAGTTTTATTACCAATTTCTAAACAAAAAGAGACAAATTTTTCGTTTTTATCTTCATATAAATTTTCTAAATTATCTCCTGAAATATTTAAATCAACAAATACCTTATCTAAATTTACGGGTTCATCCGTAACTTTACCTGCTTGTTCAAGCTTAGAATATAAATTTTCTTCAAACTCTTTATTTAAAAACCTAAAAAGAATATCATTGTCTCTTGATTTACTTATCTCTAAATGGCTATATAATTCAGAGATAATGTCTCCAGAAAAAATAAAACTTGCATAAGTAGTTGCTACATCTCTATTATTATCTAATAATTTATAAATTTCATCTTTTCCATAAATAATAATATTTGGAATAAATTTGTTATATTCTTTTTTAAACTCTTCTATCTCATCTCTTCCACCCACTTTACTAACAGGAGTAAGAGTAACATTAGTAAAAAAGACATATATCTCAGGAGTAGGTAAATCTCTTTTTTTATCTTTAAATTTTTTTATTTCCTTTTTAAACTGACCTTTAAGCCATTCAAAATCTTTAGATTCAAAAGAATCTTTAAACTTAGCTTGAATAACATGATAGCCACTTCCCATTGTACTTTCGCCATCAAATGTTGCTTCCCTTGCACCATCTCGACCACTACCAAATATTATACTTTGGTTATTAAATATATCCATTGAAAGAGCTTGAACTAAATTTTCAAATTCTTCATTTCCTAATCGGTCTAAATTATATTTTCCCATATCTTATTATCCTTTTTAAGTAAAATATTATAGCAACTTATTACTATTTTCTTCTATTTCTTTATTTACAAACTCGCCAATCCCTTCAAGCGAACTCAACCCTCTCACAACATCCCTCATTACACTATCCTCTCCAAGCCCAATCTCATCACCAATAAACCCGAATCAACCCATAATGGTCACCAATCTCTATCTCATGAGCGATAAACGAAATAAACGAGTATAAACCAAACATAAGATTCAACTCTTCACAATAATAAAACTAATCTTTACTTATATCTATGTTAGGGGATTTAATATTAAAAAATAATAAAGTTTAAAATAGATTTGATTATATGAAGTAATTGAGTGGAAGATGCCCACTATTAGGAAGAAACGACAACTGTTTATAATCTTTATTGTTAGTCGTCAAAATAAATTCTTCATACTAGATATTTGGGTCGATGTAGGTCGGGGTGTCCTCTCCCCGACGTTAATATGCATAAATTAAAAATTTGATAAAATAGAATTTATTTGCATATAAATATATATTGAATGATGAATTATTTTGATATGCAAATATGTGTCGGGTAGAGGGCAACCCGACCTACGCCGATTCCTATTTTTTAATGGATTTGGCTTGGTTTTGACGGTTGATTACGAAAGACGCTCTTTTAGAAGTTCATTTACCTTCTGAGGATTTGCTGCTCCTTTAGAAGCCTTCATGGTTTGACCTACAAAGAAACCAAATAGTTTCTCTTTTCCACCTTTGAACTGTTCTACTTTTTCAGGGTTTGCAGCGATGATTGTGTCGATAATTTCTAAGATAGCACCATCATCTGAAACCTGTGCTAGACCCATAGAGTCTATGAGACCATCTATGTTTTCGTCTTTTTCCATGAGTACATCTAAGATGTCTTTTGCACCTTTTCCACTGATGGTTCCGTCATCTATTTTAGAAACTAATTCTCCAAGCTTAGAAGCAGATACGGGTGAACTACTAAGGTTGAACTCTGTCTTTTTAAGACGACCAAGTAACTCTGTGGTTAACCAGTTAACGGAGTTTTTAGCAGATGCACCTGTCTCTAGCATGGCTTCAAAAAAGTAAGCCAACTCTTTTTCTGCACAGATAACCAAGGCATCATATTTTTTAATTTTAAGTTCTTCGGTATAACGTTTTACTTTTGCATCTGGAAGCTCTGGCATTTGTAATGCTTCATCTATCATCTCTTGTGTAACAACGAGTGGACGCAGGTCTGGGTCTGGGAAGTAACGGTAGTCGGCAGCCTCTTCTTTACCTCTCATAGACTTGGTTACACCCTCGTCTACGTTCCATAAACGTGTCTCTTGGTTTACCTCTTGCTCATAAACACCATCTTCATATGCTTCTGTTTGACGCTGTACTTCGTAAGCTATGGCAGCTTCTACAAACTTAAACGAGTTAATGTTTTTAATCTCAACTCTTGTTCCAAACTCCTCTTGACCTTTTGGGCGAATGGAGACGTTTACATCACATCTGAACGAACCCTCTTGCATGTTTGCATCAGATATATCAAGGTAACGCACAGTAGAATGGAGCTTTTTTAAGTAAGCAACAGCCTCATAAGAGTTTCTCATGTCTGGGTCTGAAACTATCTCTAGTAGTGGCGTACCTGCACGGTTAAGGTCTACTTTTGAGTGTGAACCTTCGTGTATGTTTTTACCAGCATCAGCTTCGAGGTGTGCTTGAGTCATACCGATTCTTTTTTCTGTACCATCTTTAAGGTCAATGAAAACTTCACCTTTTTGGACGATGGCATTGGTTAGTTGAGTAATCTGATAGGCAGAAGGACTGTCTGGATAGAAGTAAGACTTTCTGTCAAAGTTTGAAGAGTGAACCACGTTTGCATTGATAGCGTAACCAAGTCGCATAGCCTTTATGGCTGCCTCTTTGTTTACTACAGGCAAAGCACCAGGAAGGGCTAAACATGTGGGACAAGTGTTAGAGTTTTGGTGAGCTGCAAAGCTTGTTGGACAAGAGCAGAACAGTTTTGTTTTAGTATTAAGTTGAACGTGGACTTCAAGACCAATGACAGTTTCAAACATCAAATAAACCTTTTTATATAATAATTACTTTAAAAATTTTTTGGATTATACCTTTTCTTTGTTTTTATGGGGTTTAAAGGTGTATAATTAGAGAAAGGAGTTCTATAATGAGACCATTTAAACTTTTACTTTTACCTCTACTTTCTACACTTATCTTGTCTGCTAACTCTACAAGCATACAAATACCAAAAGATATAGAGACAAAACTATGTAAAAAACTTTTAAACAAAGCGTGTAACAATAAACAGGTATTAGAGACAGACTACCATTTTAATCTTCATAAAAACAAAACACTTTTCTTTTTTCATATTTATCAGAAAGATGGTCAGTATCAGCATGGGTATAAAAACCTCTCTGCTATTGTGGACAGTAAGAACCAATGGAAAGTCTCCAACACCATCATAGATGCAGAGATACAAGAGGTAGTCCAAGACCCAAAAGGTGGTGTTTGGCTTCGTACACTATGGATGATAGAGGGTATTTCACCAGCACTCTACTACAGTAAAAATGCTCTTGATTGGAAAGATGTAACCTTTCCTAAAAAACGAAAAAGTGCTGGAGCCTTTGAGAACCTAAAACTCTGTTTTTTGGACAATGAGATAGAGTTGACATTTGGGAAAATGGATCATAAAAAAAGTGAAAGAACATGGTCAGCTACTTATGCAGAGGCTTCTACAAAAGCACCAAAATGGAATGCTTTAAACTACAGTAAATCATGTCCCAATATTTTTCTGGAAAGCAATGAAAGTTGGGAAGTAGAGAAAGGGAAAAATGGTCTTAAAATGGTTTTAAAAGCTACAGAAGATAGCAATATATTGAACAATACAACGCAGACAAATAAACCTTATAGCATTCAGCTTGGGGCATTTGAGAAAAAAGAGAGTTTAGATACTATGGAAAAAAGTTTAAATGGTTTGAAAGAGAAACTAATTAGCAGAGAGTTAACCATAAATAAGAAGAAAAAATATAAACTATTTTTAGGTTCATTTGCTGACTACAACAGCTCTAAAACAAGACTTGATAAACTCAAAAGAATCTATACTAAAAATAAAATTATACAAGGTGCTTATGTTACCAAATTGCCATAATAATAAATCAGATATAATACGAAAAATATTTCGTAAACAAGGCAATAGATGAATAAAATATTACAGATGTTAAAGCTACAACAAGAGTTAAACGACGCAACCAATGGACTTAACTGGGAAGAAGGCTTGACAAAAAATGGTAAGAGTATTGATTGGCGACGTTGTGTCTACCTTGAAGCTGCTGAACTCATTGAGTCTTACCCTTGGAAACACTGGAAAAACATAGACGCATCTCCTGACTATGCAAATATAAAGATTGAGATTGTAGATATTTGGCACTTTATAATGTCTGAAGCTTTACGTATTTATAAAGTAGATGCTAGGGGTTCTATAGAAGATATAGCAAAAGCTGTCTCAGGTATGGAAGGTTTTGCAGAGTTTACAAAAGAGGAAAAAGGCGAAAAGCTGGACAACTATGAAGAGATAGCTTTAGTAGAAGATATGATAAGAGTGCTCTTTTGTGATAAAGAGAATATTGATGCTTTAGTAATTTCATTTTTAACCATAGCTTCAAAACTAAACTTGAAGCTTCCAGAACTTTATAAACTTTATGTAGGTAAAAATATACTCAATAAATTTAGACAAGAACATGGCTACAAAGAAGGTACATATATAAAAATATGGAATGAAGAAGAGGACAATGTAGTGATGCAAAGAGTTTTAAATGAGAAAAACGAGATTACTCCCAATGCCCTATATGGTGCGTTAGAAGAGGCTTATCCAAAAGGATAAACCTCATATTTATTAATTTAAAAAATGTTTTTTAATATATAGTTCTATTAAGGAACATTTTTCATAAGGTCAACTCTTGTTGTACCTCGACCTACAGAAATTTCTTTAACCAAACGTACTGTTTTAGACTCTTCAAATCCACACTCTGCACCACACTTCATGGTTCCTACCAAGTAGTATTGACCAGATGGAACACCAAAGAAATTAAACTTACCATCAGCATTTGACATAGTGAACTTTAAATAGTTATAAAGTCTTGGGTCTGACTTTGACATTTTGTATCCACCTAAATAACTCTCTTGATACCACTGTTCTGAATATGACGTAACAGGATTAAGATAGAGTTTTACTTTTTGTCCCTTAACTTTACTAGAGCTATAAGAGTTTTCTAAATATACTGTTCCAGTAACTGTACTGCGTCCTACTTTTCTAATATGTTTATACTCATCTACAGGAAAATCTATACGTTCCATACGACCTGAATTTTGTAGAGACATCTCTTCTGCACTGCTTTGAGTTCCATTTTCATCTACAGTTGAACCTAATGAAGGGTTATTGGTAGGAACTTTAATAGCATGACCTAAGTTTGGATTTTTTTTAATTAATATCTCTTCTTTTATAGGAACATGAGGTCTCTTCACAACATGAGTCACTCTTGGTTCATGTGCAGCTCCTTGATGTAAAACAATTTTTCTTCCAGTAGTACAAGCAGAAGTTCCCATAACGGCTATTGCCATTATTAGATATTTTATATTTTTATTTAACATTCTAATCCTTTTATTTATTTTCCTAAACAGAATTCACCAAACATTTTATCTAAAACCTCTTCTGAATCATAAGGTTTAGATATGGAACTCAATGCCGTAATAGCATCTTGCAAGTGGTAAGAGAAAAACTCCAACTCACCCAAAAGTAACGGCTCTTTAGCTTCTATAATAGCCTGTTTGGTTTTTTCTACAGCATCTATTTGTCTTGTTGAGATAAGCATTAACTCTTCATCTGTACCAATATCATCAAAATACTCTTGTAACTTATCTGTAAGCGTCTTAAAGTTATGTTTTGTACTCACTTCAATGGGTTTAAAACTATCTAATCTACTTGTATCTAAAACTTTTTCTAAATCAGATTTGTTAAGAGCAACAATTATCTCTTTATCTTCTATATTAGTTAATATATCTACTATTTTAGCATCTTCATCATCAAAATCACGACTAGAATCAAAAAGAGCGATAATAACATCTGCCTCTGCTACAGAATCTAATGAACGCTCAACGCCAATTTTTTCTATGCTGTCACGGGCTTCACGAATACCTGCTGTATCTATAAGGCGTATGATATGTGAGCCAATGCGTACTTGCTCTTCAATAGTATCACGTGTTGTACCTGCTATTTCACTTACGATGGCACGTTCATAGGAGAGTAGCCCATTTAACAATGAACTCTTTCCTACATTAGGCTTTCCTATGATGGCAACTCTAAAACCCTCTATAAGCCCTTTACGTCTTTTACTTGCATCTACTATGTTGTCTATTTTGATAATAAGGGCATCCAACTGTTCTAATATATTTTTCAATATATCATCAGGAATATCCTCTTCAGCATAGTCAATCATCACCTCAGAGTAGGCAGTAGCACGAAGCATCGCTTCTCTACTCTCATCTATAAACTCTTTTAGGTCACCTTTTAACTGCTTTGCCAATATCTTAGCAGCATCTACAGACTTGGCTTCTATAAGTTTGGCTATCGCTTCTGCTTTGGTTAGGTCTATCTTACCATTTAAAAAAGCCCGTTTAGAAAACTCTCCTGGTTCAGCCAACACTGCACCATGAGCCAAAAGTGTCTCTAAAATCTCTTGTGCAACTATCATTCCACCATGACACTGAAACTCTACTATATCTTCACCTGTAAAAGAGTGAGGATTTTTAAAGTAGATAAGAATAGCATGGTCAATAAGATGGTCATCTTTGTTATAAAGTGAAGTTAGGTGAGCATGTCGAGGGATTATTTCATTTTTTTTAGAAACTTTTTGAGCAAGAGTAAGGGCTAAGTCACCACTTACTCTTATGATAGATATAGAAGATATACCACTTGCTGTAGCAATAGCTACTATGGTTTTACTAGCCATGCTTATTAGTTTGGTTTTTGACTATTAAAATTGTTAATAAGAATAAACTTTTTCCCATCTTTACCAGTCTTAATAGCAATATATTTATTAGGGAACATAGCACGAAGTTTTTCCAATGCAATCTGCACCAAAATACCATCTAAAGGTTTTGTTTTCCCTCTACCATGCTCTATAATATGTTCAGCTATTGGTTTTAAATAATTATCAATCATCTCTTCTTGAGTCTGAATAAACTCTGCAATCTCTAACTTGATATACAAGTCATATGTAGAGTTAATCCAGTTGAACAACATATATGAAAGAGCGTTGTATCTGTAACCCTCTTTACCAATTAACAGTGCAGCATCTTCACCATCTATGAAGATATGAGCAATACCATTAAAAACATCTACCTCTACAGTATCTACCTCAAAACATCCAGCATCAATAAGAGTTTTTAACTTATTTTCAATCTCAATAGAACGTTCTCTATTTTCTGGACTCTCTCTATCATCATCAAACTCTAATGATTCATCAGACTCAGTAGTGGCTGTTGCTTCTACATTATCTACTTTAGCTGTTTGTATTTCTTCTTTCTTTACATTAGCAGTTTTTGCTTCAACAGCTTTTGCTTCTGTTTTTTTAACTTCTATTTTCGCTTCATCATTAAAAAATCCATCAACAATAGCATCGTTTTTTTCTATAACAGTAGAGATTGAACCTAAATCGGTTTCAGGAGTTTTCTTTTCTACTTCTACCTCAACTTTTTCTACCTTAGGCTGATTCCCAGTATCAACCTTAGCTTTCTTTTTCGGTGTAATAGTAATAGAACTGTTTTGACTCTTTACAGACTCTTTTTTATCTTCACTCTCTTTAGAGGCTGTAACTTTCTTAACAGCTATAATAATAGCTGACTTTTTAAATAGTCCCATCATTCCTGTAGTTGGATGTTGTACTATTTCATAATTTATCTCAGTAACTGAACATGCTAGCTCTTTGGCTGCCTTGCTGTAGGCTTCTTCTAATGTTTCAGCTTCTATTCTCTTCATTTCCATGTTCTCTCCCCTCCTATATTAATTTATTTTTGTACTGCTATTTTAGCAGCTTTTTGTTTTTCAAATGCGTTATTAATCACAAACTGCTGTACGATGGTAAAGAGGTTATTCACTACCCAGTAAAGAACCAGTCCTGCTGGGAAAGTTACAAAGAAAAATGTCATTATAACAGGTAAAAATTGGAAAATCTTCTGTTGCATTGGATCAGTCATAGTATTTGGTGTAATTCGCTGCTGATACCACATTGAGATACCCATAATAACTGGTAAAACAAACATAGGATCTTTCAGTGATAAATCTGTAATCCATAACATCCATGGAGCCCCTTGTAACTCTACAGCATTTAAAAGAACTCTATATAACGCAAAAAAGATTGGAATTTGAAGTAACATTGGTAAACATCCACCCATAGGGTTGGCACCATTCTTTTTATACATCTCCATCATTTTTGCATTCATTTTTTGTGGATCTTTACTGTACTTCTCTTTTAACTCTTTCATCTGAGGAGCAAGATCTTTCAGCTTTTGCATAGACATCATACCCTTATATGAAAGAGGGAAAAGTAATAATTTTATAAACAATGTCAATAAAATTATAGCCCAACCCCAGTTACCAACAACACCATGGAACCACTCTAACACTTTAAAGAGAGGCTTAGAGAGAAACGTAAACCAACCATACTCAATAGCATCAGTCAATTTAGGATGAATACTTTTCAATACACTTGACTCTTTAGGACCAATATATCCATGTAGTGCAAGTGATTGTTCTCCTTGAACAAATATTAAAGCATTCTCTTCTTCAGTTGTTAAGGTAGATATATTTAATGGTTTTTCAAAATTATACAAAATAGAAGTAAAGTATCTATCAAATGCTGAACCAAACTCTGCATTAGGAACAGTTAATGTCTCTTCTGCATCTCCATCTTCTATGATTTCAACAACATCGTTACCTTTTTTAATAAGCGATCCTTGAACTACCATATATCGTGTATGATCAGCATCTGGTCTCTCACCTGTTGTTAAAAAGTATTGTGCAGGAGATGATAAATTTACATTAACATCATAGTGACCATCTTTATAAAACGTTAACTCTTTTGTTACAGTTGTTGAACTTAACTTTTGAGTCAATGTAAGCTTTGAATTCTCCGAATCTAAATCAATGGTAGAGGATGAAGCAGTATATGGTGTGCTAAGTGCTTCTGCATTTAATGTTGTATCTGCAAAACGAATTTCTAAAGGTTTAACCCAAGCAGGATTCAATAATTCTAGCTTTTTACCTTCATATTCATATTTTTTCTCTAACATTTTAACTTGTGCCAATCGACCAAAATCATCTATAGTATAGATAAATCTGTCAGAAGTTACTGTTGTTAATGCTTTTATTGTAGAGACAGGTGCTGCATTTTCTCCTGGTACTTGAACTTTTGATGTTGAACTGTTCGCTATCTTTGGAGTTTGCTGTTGAACTACTGCTGGAGTAGCTTGTGATTGAGCTGTTACTGCTGTTCCATTATTATCAACACTTTTTGCTGTTTTTGGCATAAACATATCAAATACTACAAATACTAGAAATGAGAGTACCAATGCAATTAGAAGTCGTTTTTGGAGATCGTTTTGTTGTTCCACTAGAGATTACCTTTTTTATTTCTTTTTTTAATATTAATTTATTTGGACTTTAACTTTATTTGTAAACATGTTAAATTATATTAATATTTTAAGAATTATATTTAAAATTATCTGTAGATTATATCAAAAAGTGTTTAAAAATATCATAGTTTGATGGCTTTTAAACGCTTTAATGCATTAAAAAACTCTTTGGTGGTTTTATTATACTCAACTGTGAGTAAATTTGGTTTTGCAACTAAGATATATTGACCTGTTTTTAGATTTTCAATTGAATTTAAGAAATGAGCACGAAGGAGTCGCTTAGCTCGATTTCGGTGGACTGCATTGCCAACTTTTTTACTGGCAACAATCCCAACTTTATACTCTTTATCAGAAGATTGATAAAAAAGTACAAATTGTGAAGTATGAACAGTTTTAGAGTTTTTATAAACCCTATTAAACTCTTTAGTAGTTTTGACACTACTAAAATGTTTTATACTGCTAATCTTTTTCTACCT
>Ga0256827_10002826_pt1 | contig 11093 bp, 20 predicted proteins | sample CV84metaG_FD_185977 | JGI IMG/M metagenome (GOLD analysis project Ga0256827, IMG submission 185977) | Hydrothermal vent microbial communities from East Pacific Rise, Pacific Ocean - CV84 | ecosystem: Environmental > Aquatic > Marine > Hydrothermal vents | place: Pacific Ocean: East Pacific Rise...
ATTGTTCTTCTATCTTTAGTGAAAACTCTAAACTCTTCTCTAGAAACTCCAGCAGGAGTATTAATAACTATAATTTCATTCTCTTTTAACTCTTCAATATCTTTAAGTAATTGTACTTTCATTCCGAAATCTTCAGTCCCGATTCTTTTAATATTTCGATTTGTTCATCCGTTAGTGTTTCAAGAATTCCCTCAAGAGGTGAAGGAATAATATCAAAACTAATAGGTGTTGAGTCTATTTCTTCAATAGTTACTATTCTAGGGGAAACTAATTCTTTTTTAAAAGTGTAACCACCTTCTCTTGAAAAATCTTTTGCTACTTCTTGAATAGTACTAATAGGTGCTTGAGAATTATGACCGTTAGCACTTTGAAAGTTTCGGAACCAACATGGATAACCTCCTGAACGTTCGTCTGTACCTAAGTAAACCGTTGTGTTTGTGCTAGTATCTGTTGCAGCAATGAATTTCATGTCATTATCCTTTATATTTTTTCTTAATTAATTTATATCAAAAAATACCTTAATTATCTTTTAAAATCTTCAGGAATTTCTATTTGTTCCCAACCTATTAGACCCATCTTATATATTTCTATGTCAAATAAATCGATGTGTCTTCGGTAAATATTTTCCCCATATCTTAAAAAATTTTTAGTATTTTCGTAAGTTTTCTTTTTAACCTGATTCTTACTATCTCTCGAAATAATTTTAATCTTGTATGATGAATCTTCATTTTTTTTCACAGAAGTTAAGATTTCAATGATAGGATGATTACCTTGACACCCATTGGTGTAGTATTCATCCAATTTTTTAATTGTTTCTTGTAAATCAATCATTTTTAATCCTTGATTTCAGTTTCTATTTCTCTATTAAAAATATTTTTTGAGCTGTACTTCCATCTTATGGCCTTTATGGAATTATGATCCGAACCACATTCTGGACAAACTATATGTTCTTCCCAGTCACTGAAAATATACCCACAATCACTACATATAGTTCTCGACTTCCATTCACTTGCGTAAGGTGTTTCAAACCATTTGATAATCTTATCCAATTCTCTCTCCTTTTTCATTGTAAATGTTTAACTGATATGGTTTTATATCGGGATTTATAGGTATTTCAAGATCTAGACTATCATGGAAATCAAACAAACTACTATAATCATAGTAAAGAGTATTACCGTTTTTTCTAAGCATATTAGATTTATAATATGGTTCTTTTAGATAGGGTTTTCCCCAAAATTTAAAAGTTTCATTTTGTCGCTTTCTTTGAAAAAGAAGTTTTTGGTCATTCATTTCATATTCTTCAAATTTTAATAATAATGTCTCTTTCTCTTTTGAAATATATAAACATTTTGTATTATATGAATTTCTTATTAGCTTCAGGCTTAAATCATCTTCTTGTAATACTTCGTTTTTACCCAAATCTTCGCTAAATTTTATATTTGAAGGTAATTCAAATAATTCGGCTGGATGAGTTAATGAAGTTAATTTTTCTATTGCATAAAAATGCTTTTTTTGTAACTGTCCTATTTTAGTTTTTGAACGATTTGAAATCAATTTAAGAATGTAAAACGTTCCTGCATAAATATATTTACTCCCACAAGGAGCTTTATAGGTATGCAAAATTTTCCAATCTTTTTTAGCGATTAAGTTCGCTTTTGTATCACCTTCTTTAATATTAAAACGTTCATTATATTTTTTCATATGTTCATCATAAAACGATTTATTATAAAGTGATCGGTCCTTACCAACTATAAAAGTACCATCTATTTTTAATTTTTTCAAAGTCATATCTTCTTTTGTTATAAAATTAATTATAGTAGTCAAGTAAATATCACTTATCGCTTGATTAGTTTTTTTACTCTTTAAAACAGATTTCTCATCAACCCATGAAATAACCCAGTCGTCAGCTAACTGAGGTGTTACTTTTTCCTTCATCGAAGTAAAAGGTTGGAATAATTTTATATTAAAGTTACAAGCCATTTTCAAATCCTTTTGTTTTAATTATATCAAAAAACAACTTAAATCAAAATAAAATATTTCCATCAGGACTTAATCTTTCTTCTGCTATTTTAAAATAATTTTTATCTAATTCTATCCCAGCAAATCGTCTATTTAATTCCTTACATGCCAATCCTGTTGTACCTGAACCCATAGTGAAATCAAGAATTAAATCATTTGGTTTAGAATATGACACTACTAAAAATTTCATCAATTCTAAAGGTTTTTGAGTAGGATGTAATTTCTTTACCCCTTTTTAGAATCGCGATTAAAAAACTGTACCGAAATAGGATAAACTAAATTAGGATTATAATCTTCACACTATGTTTGTATACTCCAGTTACAACATTAGTTTCATCAATATTCAAATCACCTTTCATCGGTTTAGGATTCGTAACATTGGTTCTAGGTTTCATTTGTGGTGAGTAGAAAGGTGTTTTTTCGTAAAATACAGAAATATTTTCATGCACCTTTCCAGGTTGTTTTTTAATTGTGAAAGGATTAGTAGGTTTTTCCTTCTGCCAGATGATGTCATATCTATAATTCTTTAGATTTGAAACTCTTAGCAAACTACTAAATGGTTCGTTACCAAACAAGATTACGGGAGTATTCGGCTTTGAAACCTTTTTTAATTTATCCCACATTTCTTCAAAAGGAATAACTTGATCCCACTTACAAGCTGTTGTACCGTAAGGAGGGTCAGCTATGATCGCATCAAATTTTAAATCTTTCTCTATCAATTCATCTAAGATTTCTAAACAATCACCTTGAAATAACATTATTTCATCAGACATTAATATTTCCCTTTTTAATTTTCGTAATTTCATTTAAAATATTTTTAATATCACAAGCGTAAAAACCACTACAATTCCAACAGTTGTACTCTACTATTCGAATGTCATTCGATTCTTCAAATGTACAAAGATCTACTACATATATATCAGCAGGATTATACAAACTCCCAAGCATTTCTGCAGTATTTCTCACATTATCAGGTACAAAAGGATCAACTTGTACTTTACCTTTCACCATATATTGTGAGCATCCTAAAATCCTATCCTTGTACATGAAAAAGCGATATTCATTTTGGATTTCTCTCAAGGGTGCCACTAAAACAATTTCTTGTGATATTTCTTCAATATTCCTATGAGGGGTTCGCATCAAATAATTATTCAATGTTTCTCCAGCGTAAATAACACCACCATTAAAACTTTTAGCATCTTTACTAGGTTTCACAAAATAATCATTTTCAAATTCTGAATACAAAAGACTTTCAACTGTGAAAAAAGAGCTGTCATCATTTAAAACAGGAACCATATCTTGATAAAATCGTTGGTCGAATCGCTCTTCGTCATAATCGATCGAGGATTTTAATAATTTGATGTTTTTTTCATAATTGGTTAACTGTTCATCAGATAGAAAACCATTTAATCTTTTAAAATCTTCAACATTTTTCAAACCTTCAATTATTCTTAAGAGTTTAGTTCCTCCCCTAGCTATCAAGACATCCACATCACCAGAAAAAATATTTTCTAAATTGGTAACGGTGTCTTCAATTATTCCATAATCTTCAAAAGGTAATTTTAGTTTCTCTAATGCGAAGGCCACTTCCTGCAAATAAGACGTGTTAAAACCCGTACTTTGTATCATCCATTTTATATTTTTCATTTAATTAACCTTTATCTATATGTGTTTGTAAGTATTTTTTGTGCGACTGTTTAAAATAAGGGATTTTAATCAGTTGTTCTATATATTGAAAATAGTATTCTGGGAACTCTTCGAAGTATTTTGAAAGTTCTTCGGACATTCTATACAAATCATCATAATTACCTACATGATGAAGTATAGAATAAACTAAATAATCGATAATTCTTTTGTTTAATTCATCATAAATAGTATTTTCTTTTTCAATAGGAATCAAAAGTTTCTCTCCTATTTTTTCTCTAGACAATTTAGGGAATAGACCGTGGTAAGCTATATCAAGAATTTCAAAATAATGGTCTTTTTTTGATGAACCTAAATATAGTAATTTATAGAATTTTCCATCTCTTAGACTACGCCAGTAATAATCCCTTTCCCTTTCAAACAATAATTATCCTTTCGCAAAAATTGTAAAATAATTATATGAAAATAAGCATTAAAGAATTCTTAATTGGAAAAAGTAAATTAGAAAAAAAAGATAAAGGTTCTATCATGAAGCACAGTGTTTGTGATTTTCAAAGATACGATGTAGAAAGTCTTGAAGAGTTATTCTACTTAGTTTCAAGAAATGTCGTTTACGCTCCTCTTCATTGGAAACGAAATTACAGGAAAATATCAAATGCAATGCTTAAAAAAATTGACTTGATTGTTTACGATAGTGATGATGGCGATACTTCTGATGAACTCTTAGAAATGCTCGATGGGATGGAAGCTTTAATTTTGCAGACTTCTGGATGGACACCTGAAAAGGAAAAACACAGAATCTTTATCCCTTTAGCAAAACCTATCACTTTTGAAAGTCCGGAAGAATATACATTTTTTTATAGATGGTTTGGGGATGCTATCGGATTAAATTATGACAAATCAACCACTGAATGTGGAAGAGGTTACATCGGTTTATCTAAAAAGAAAGGTATTATTCTTGAACATGAAAGATTAGATATTTCTGAAGAATGGAAAGAAGAAAAAATACGTTATCAGAAGAAGAAAAAACGTGAAGAATTAAGAAATTATTTAAGAAGCACAGATAGACCTAAAACTCAAAACAGTGCAACTCCTTCCTCATACGAAATACGATTCAATGACAAAAGATTTAATCAAATTGCTTTAGAATGTGGTTCAGGAAATAATTACAAAACAGTTTTTAAATTGTTAAGCTATTGCAAATTTCGAGGGATGGATGCAAGAAGTTCTAGTGAAGCTGTTTGTTTTTTGAAATTAGGAAATGAATATGAGAATGTCAAAGACCTAATGAATAAATATGAAAGAGCATAGAACTCTTTCTATTTCCAAATACCTTCTAAAAAATAAGTTTTTGTCTTATCATACCCTTTTTCGGTTGCTCGTTTCCCACTCATCATAGGTTTTCCACCATTTTGTACTTTAGTAGTCACATGCAAAAGTGTTCCTGGAGGTTGTTTTTTCTTATTGTTCCATTCTACAACTAAGCAAGACACTTGATCATCTTCGTATACTCCAATGACTTTTAGTTTAGCTTTATCTCCAGGTTTCACACCTTCAGGATATTTTAAAGGAAGTCCATATATCCAAGTCATATGAGTTCCATCATCTAAAAAGATACCTGTATAGTTCAAATGTTTTATTCTCATTTTTAAATCCTTTAAATTAATGCTTCTGGATATTCTTGTTCCATCACATCCAATATATTTTTATTGAAGATTATCTCTTCAATATTTATGAAAGGGTTTTTCACATCGATCGTTTTTTTAAAATAAACACCTTCTCGAATATCAGAATTTTCAAAAATTTTAGAATAAACTATTTTAAATGAGTTAAAAACAAATTCTGATTTATGTCTATCTTCTATTCCCTGCGTCTTGAATAATTCAAAACACCTTTCCTTAAAATCGTTAAGATGCATTAATTAAATCTTTTTCCACATCTGTATCTTCATATTGGTGAGATACAATTCCTTCTATTTTATCCCTGGTAGCAGAATCCCATGTAGGGGTCTTTATACCATTTTTCCCAGGATTAAAAACTTCACCATCAAACATATCAATTTGTTTTAGATATGGTTCCATCATTTCTAATTCCTCAAAGAAAATAACATGTCCTGCTATTTCAAGAACTTTCAACTCATCATTAAATCCTATTGGAGAAAATCCTAAAGCATTTATCCTTAACCTATCTAAACTTTCTATATCATCAATTGCATCTCTATCGATCTCTTTGAGATTACCATTAATGATTTTTGTAATTCCTGCAATACCTACTTCAAATTCAATTCGAACCATTTATTAATTCCTTCTCAATGTCGGTATTTTCATATTGGTGTTGTTGAATAGTGCCTGTTGGTATTTTATCATAATGAGGATCGTTAGCAATACCATTAATGAATGGAGAATAAGGAATTCCTAGAGCTGTTTCTATTTGTGTTAAATAAATTTCTAGTGATAATTGGTCTTTGAATGATATTTGTGTATCGGTCGAACCAAGGAATGTAATTGTGTGTGTGTCTTCATCAACTGCCCAACCCATTGAGCCTTCGGCAACAACATTTACTATTTCATAATCAGTATTTGATACTTTTATACTTGAAATATTAGTATCTGTATTTTTATTAAAATGGATAACCATAAATAATCCTTTTTTTAGGTTTATTTATATTTTACAATTTTAAGGGAGATTTCTCCCTTAAATCTAATATCTATAAAGATTAGGTCTTACAATACTCATTACTTTTTTATCGATTTTATCTGAGTAAGATTTAAAGTTTCCACCAAAATATCTTCGTAACATAGATTCATCTTTTGATTTACAACCCTTTAACATTTCCATCTTACTAAATTCATTTAAAATAAATGTGATTGCTTGAATATTTATTTTAGGTTCAAATAAATCAGATCTAACTTCTGCAATATTAGCTTTTTTTAATTTATCTCCCCACCACTCCCACACTATTCCACCTAATCCAACTGCTCTAATTTTAACTTTCTTTTTGCTCATTTTAATGAAAGTAGATTTATGTTCAATCCAAAATCTAAATGAACTTTCGGTATCACAAAGAGCATAAACAATCAGAGGATTTATATTATATTTCCTAGACTCATCTAAAACAGTTTCAATGATTATTTTTCTATTTGATGAACTCAATTTAGAATAATGTTTTAAATTATTTTCAAGCATATCCTTATTCACATTAATAAAACTCTTTTGTTCTTTCCAAGATTTCATATTCGAAATTATTTTATCTTTAGATACAAGAATTTCTTTATGTTGTTGAATGGATTGATGCAAAGAAATATTGATTTGTCTTTCTTTTTGTAATTGTTCTTGAAAAGATGTGAATTCTTTTCTTGATTTGTTCAGAAAGTTAGCACCTATAAAAATTCCTATTACAATGAATAATGTAACACATAGTACAACCCAGAAAATCTTACCTTGGTGTAATACATCTAGTAATTTTGTTTTTTGTTCCATACCTATAATCCTTTTTTATTTTTGATATGATAATTATATCATTTATTACTTTAAACAAAACTGAAAAATGTAAAATAAAAGTAGAAAAAAATAGGGAAGTACATGAAAACCATAAAAATAAGTTATGATAAATTGTTTGATATTATTCAACAAGAAGAAAAACACAATTTTGTTGAAGAAGTTGAATATTTCCAAAAAACACCTATCAGAATTCCAGATGAAAATGGAATTTTTCAAAAGATAAAAGGATTAATTAAAAAGCGGTCTTCTATAATAGAAATAATTTCCACAAATAAAGAGATTATTCGATGTGCAAGTAATCATAAATTATTAACTATTGATGATACACTTATTTTATCTAAAGATTGTTATAAAGGGTTGCATTTGAAATCAACCAAAAATGATTTTATTATTTCAAAAATATCAGAATTAAAAGAAGCGGATGTTTTCGATTTGGAAATTGATTCTTTAAATCATCTATACCAAATAGCTAACGGAACTGTACATCATAATACCTTACTAACCGCTGCTATTATTAAATATGCAAATTCTTTAAATATGAAAACAATAACAATCGTTCCTTCTTCATCACTTTTAAAACAAACATATGATTACATCAAACAATTTGAAATACCGGTGGGTCGATTTGGTGCTGGTAAAAAAGATGATGAAAAGAACTTAGTGGCAACTTGGCAAACTTTACAAAATAATAAACCTTTAATGCGGGACTTTGAATGTGTTATTTGGGATGAGTGTCATAATGCAAAAGCAAATATTGCTCAACAAATAATGGCTGAGGCTTACAATTCTTTTATTAGAGTTGGATTGACCGGAACAGTTCCTAAAGACCCTTTAGATAGAGCTAATTTAACGGCTGGTTTTGGACCTGTAGTTTATGAAGTTAAGGCTAAGGATTTACAAACTAGAGATATTTTATCATCAGTTAATATTAGTGTGATTGAATTGAAATACCCTAAAAAATACATAGGTAGTTTTGTTGATTGGCATGAAGAAACCATGTTTTTACAAGATAACGATTTGTTTCATCAAATAATGGTTGCAATGTCAGGAACATTAAAAGGAAACACATTAATTTTAATGAAAAATATTGATCCTGCCGAAACCCTATCCGAAACTTTAGGTTGTGATTACATCAGCTCCAAACTAAATGTTAATAAAAGGCAGGAGAAATTTGATGAATTTGTTTTCAATGGAAATATAACAAAAGTGGGAACATATTCATTGTTATCAACAGGTATTGATATTGTTCATATCAATAATTTAATACTAGCTCCTACTCCGGGTAAAAGTTTCACTAAAGTAATTCAATCAATTGGTAGATCTTTAAGACGTAAAAGTGGGGAAAAAGAACACGCTCATGTTATAGATATGACATCTAATTTAATTTTTGACAAAAAACATATAAAATCGAGGATTGATTTTTACAAAGAAGCAGGTTATCCATATGAAAGAGAATCAATTGATTTAGAAATCTTAGAGAAACAGGAGAAAAAATGACTTTAAAAAACAATAATTCATTAGTTGAAAAATGTTTATCAGTTATCAACGCATTCAAATTCCACCATTCAAAAGAGCTTTTCTATTGTTGGTGGGATTTTAGGCAAAATAAACCACAAAAAGATAAAATTTATTTAGTAGATGAAGCAATAAATGATATGTGTAGAAATGTTGATAAAATTAATAAATCAGATTATTATTTGTTTTATGAAAAATCAGATAAAACAACCAGATTCTCAAATATTTTAATAGCTGATAACAGTAAGCCGAGATTCTGGATAGCAAACAAATATTATGGTTGGTATTGTAGTATGATTATTAATGATGAAAAAATGGAATTAGGATTAACTTTCAATCAAATTGAGCGATTAGATATATTGCTTCAAAAAGTAGATTAGTCTACTTTTTGAAGCTCTGAATTTGAAACATTTTCTTTATTTGTTTTTCGATTGGTTTTAACCGTTTTAAAATTAAAATCATCAATTTGGTTACGATCTAGCTCCCAATTAGAACCATCCAACATAACTAAGGTAATTTTGTCACTATCACCTACAATAATTTCAATATCTTTATCCATAGTTTCATTATATTTAAAAAATGCACCATCAACAATCAATGAATGTGGTTCAACGAAATAGTTTTTTTTACCATCTATTTCTTCAATCGAAGGCACCAAAAACATAATACCTTCATTACCATGCAATGTTGTTGGGGTAAATAAACTATTTAGGGGAATCCCATTACTTCCCATTAGTGTTTTCATCGTTTTTATCTCCTATAGCTTCAGTTAAGATCCAAAGTAATCCTTCCTGCCATTCTTCATCACTATATCCTAATGAATCAACTTTATCTAAAAAATCTTTTTTCACTCGAATCTCTACTTTTTCATCTATCGATTCTTTTTCATCAAATTCATCCAATAATAATACATTTTCGATACCTATTTCACCAATATATTCTATAAGTGCCTTGACAACTTCCTCTTTTCTTTGTTCATTCATCATATTTCAACTCCTACCATACTTATTAATTTAGTTTTAGTAACTTTATATTCCTTTGCTAATTCAGCAATTGTTCTACCATCAATAATCTTTTGGGCTATTTCTTTTTTAAACCCTACCAAATCAGATACATCGAAACCATCTTCTTCAGTTACAACTTTATCATCATCATTTAACAATGAAAAAATATCAAAATCTTCATTATCAGATGATTGAAAACCAGATGCAGTAGTAATTACCAATGGTCTTCCATCATTAAATAAAATATTCGCTATCTTTTGGGTGTATAGATTATAATGTTCTTTGGTAAATTCTTTTTCACCATCAAGACTATGTAATTCATTGAACTCATTATCTTTAGTTATGCCCCTTGCTATTAGTTGTTTGAATGATTCATCATTTTTTCTACGTAACCAATTTTTTGCATCCGTATTATTTTTATATCTCGGTAACATTTCACATAGAAATAAATCAATTTGTCTTTCAATTCTATTATGTGAAAAAGTTGTGAATCTAGCGGTGTTTGCATCCCAATCTCTATACGCCCATGCGAGACCTATATTCGCAGCACCTATTAAATCTTCATACGAAACAGACGAATTACAGAAAACACGATATTTATTAGCTATTTTGTGCTTCATACCTTCAACCGATTTATACGCTTCTTCAATAGTCATTGTTTTGTAACCACTAGCACTAATTTTTTCACCCTTTTTAAGACGACCTTTTCGTTTTTTAGGTGGTGTGTTTAAATTTATTGTATGTGATGGTGTGTTGGTTTCTATTGACATTTAAATCCTTAATAAAAATTATTGTTGTGACATAGGTACTAGATCTTTTACTTGCTTTAAATATCTCTCGTCAAATAAGATTGCTGTACTTGTCACTCTATGTGAAATATTTCGTTTTTTCAGTTCTTTAATTAAATCATTTCTTTCTAATATTGTGAATTTTGAAATATTTAATCTTTGAAACCTAAATTGATCAATCGCCATTAATTCTCCTTTATGTTCTTATTGATTATTTTACAATAAGAACAAAACTTTTTATGTTAAGTTAATGCAAGTCTTTTAATCACTTTAACTATACGGCGAAATATATCTTTTTCAGGTGCAATCACTGCAAGGTTATCATATCTACTATCATGATTTTCGTTAGATTTTATCTGAATATCTTTAATTAATGCTGCTAATTGTTCTAAAGGTAACGCATAAAGATAACAAATCAGTACTCTACCCTCGTCAAAATTCATTTTTCCAGACGATTTTAAATATTTTTCAACTATGTTTGAACTTAATTCTCTCATAATAGGAATTTCAACATCTATCAATTCTTTTTCTATAATTTTACCGACAGTCGAAACTGTTTTTACAGTTGCTTCACCATGTTTTTCTGCAATAATTTCATAATTATTTTCTACTATAGCAATCA
>Ga0256827_10002828_pt1 | contig 11091 bp, 12 predicted proteins | sample CV84metaG_FD_185977 | JGI IMG/M metagenome (GOLD analysis project Ga0256827, IMG submission 185977) | Hydrothermal vent microbial communities from East Pacific Rise, Pacific Ocean - CV84 | ecosystem: Environmental > Aquatic > Marine > Hydrothermal vents | place: Pacific Ocean: East Pacific Rise...
AAATATGCTAAACTTCCAAAAAATATAAAGGTTATATTTGAAAAAGTATATTTTAGGCATAGACAGAGGGATTTTGTTTATGTTACTTGCTTCACTCTCTTTTGCTGTAATGGGTGGATTTGCAAAAACAGTTAGTCAGGTTTTACCTCCTGTTGAGGTGACATTTTTTAGAAATGTTTTTGGAGTGGCTTTGGTAGGATTTGCTATATATAAATCTCCTCTAAAACAGATAGGGGGAAAGCCTCTGCTACTTCTTTTTCGTGGTTCAATGGGTTTTGTGGCTCTTTTGGCGTACTTTTATACTATTGCTCATATCCCTCTTGGAGAGGCAGTGACTTATAACAAAACTTCTCCTATATTTGTGGCTATTTTTGCCTATTTTTTTCTTGGTGAGAAGTTGAGTAGGTGGTCTGTTTTGGCTATTTTGATAGGTTTTGTGGGGATTGTCTTGATTGCACAACCACAAGGTGGGACGTTTGATAAATATGATATTTTAGGTATCTTTTCAGGTGTTGGGGCGGCATTGGCGTATACCTCTATTCGTGAACTTCGTGCTTATTATGATACTCGTGCTATTGTTATGAGTTTTATGGGAGTAGGTACTATTGCACCTGTGCTTTTGATGCTATCCTCACCATATATAACTCCTCCTAGAGGTTTAGATTTTATGTTTGCAGAGTTTGTAATGCCACAGGGAATAATCTGGCTATATGTGGTGATTATGGGATTATCTGCTACAGCTTCACAAGTATTGATGACAAAGGCATATGAGCTAACAAAGGCAGGAATAGTAGGAACAATATCATATTCAAACATTGTTTTTGCACTTATTATTGGTATTTCACTTGGAGACCCAATTCCAAATTTTTGGGTATTTTTTGGGATTTTATTAGTTGTTGTCTCTGGATTACTTGTTGCTTTTTCTAAAGAAAAAAGATAATATTTAGTTATTTTAGATAAAATCACCGATTAAATGAAAAAATCTAAAACGATTGGAGCAGATTCATGAAGATGAACGGTGCAAGAATGGTTTGTGAAGCACTGATAGCCGAGGGTGTAAAGACCGTGTTTGGTTATCCAGGTGGTGCTATCATGAATGTATATGATGAGATTTATAAGCAAGATGGTTTTGAACATATCTTGAATAGACATGAACAGGCATCTGTTCATGCAGCAGATGGTTACGCTAGAGCTACTGGTGAAGTTGGTGTAGCCATGGTTACAAGTGGACCAGGATTTACTAATGCTGTTACAGGTTTAGCTACTGCTTACATGGATTCTATTCCAATGGTTGTAGTCTCTGGGCAAGTTCCATTGTCTCTTATTGGTACTGATGGTTTTCAAGAGATTGATGCGATTGGGATTTCAAGACCATGTACAAAACATAACTTTTTGATACGAAAACTTAGTGATGTACCAAGAGTTATGAAAGAGGCGTTTCATATAGCTAGAACGGGACGACCGGGACCTGTATTGGTAGATATTCCAAAAGATATTACAGCCGAGATTGGAGATTTTGAGTATCCTACAGAGGTAAATATCCCTAGTTATAAACCAACTGTTAAAGGTAATAAGCGACAGATAGAAAAAGCAGTAGATGCGATTTTGAAATCAAAAAAGCCACTTCTTTATATCGGTGGTGGTGTAGTTCTATCTAATGCTAGTGATTTAGTTAGAAAACTAGCAGATATGGGAGGAATTCCTGCCGTTGAGACACTTATGGCAAGAGGTGTTATGGGTGCAAAAAATCCACTTCTTCAAGGAATGCTAGGAATGCACGGTAACTACTCTTCAAATATGGCTATGAGTGAGACAGATTTGGTTATCTCTTTGGGTGCTAGGTTTGATGATAGGGTAACAGGTAAGCTTAGTGAGTTTGCTAAGTATGCAGATGTTATACATATTGATATTGATGCAGCAAATATTGGTAAGCTTGTAGATGTAGACTATCCAATTGTTGGTGATGTATCAACTGTTTTAGAGAAGATGATAGATGGGTTAGAGGGAAAAATTAATCCTGAAAAATATACCAATTGGAGAGAAGTTTTAGTACGATATGATAATCTTCATCCTCAATCATTTACAGACTCTGACAGTGTGATTAAACCTCAATGGGCGATTGAGCGAATTGGTGAGCTTTTGGGTGAGGAGGCTATTATCACATCTGATGTTGGTCAGCATCAGATGTGGGCAGCACAACACTATCCATTTGATAGACCAAGACAATGGATAAACTCAGGTGGATTAGGAACAATGGGCTTTGGTTTTCCAGCAGCACTTGGTGCAAAGCGTGGGTGTCCTGAGAAAACGGTAATCAATATTACAGGAGATGGCTCTATTTTGATGAATGTTCAAGAGTTAGTAACAGCTTCTGAATACAAGATACCTGTTATTAATGTTATTCTAAACAATAACTTTTTGGGAATGGTTAGACAGTGGCAGACCTTTTTCTATGAAGCACGATATGCAGAGACAGATTTGAGTTATCAGCCAAACTTCAAAGCATTGGCAGAGGCTTGTGGTGGAATAGGTTATGATGTAACAACCAAAGAGGAGTTTGATTCAGCACTAAAAGATGCTATAGAGAAAAATAGAGTAGCTTTTATTAATGTTGCAGTAAATAGATTTGAAAATGTATTACCAATGGTTCCAGCAGGTGGAGCGTTGTATAATATGATGTTAGATGACCAACCAAAGGAGAAGTAATGACTGATAAAACAAGAAGAGTAGTATCGGTATTAGTAGAGAATGAGAGTTCAGTACTCTCTCGTGTCTCTGGTCTTTTTGCTGGAAGAGGTTATAATATAGAGACATTAACCGTAGCACCTCTCCCTAATAGTAATCGTTCTCGTATTACTATTGTTACCAAAGGTAGCGAAAGAATTTTAGAGCAGATAACCAAACAGTTACATAAACTTATTCCTGTCTACAAAGTAGTAGAGCATGAAGAGATGGTTGAAAAAGAGATGGTATTGGTGAAGTTTCCTATAGAGGAGAGTCTATCTGATATTGAAGCTATTTGTGGTGCATATAATGGTGGAATTGTTAATGTTGGAGTTAGTATGTTGATTGGTATGGTAGCAGATGAACCATATCGAGTGAAACATTTTATTGAAGCAGTACAGCGTTACAATCCAATTGAGATTGTTCGTGGTGGTGTTGTTGCAATAGAACGATAGCGTTTATTGTATTTTATACTGTAGGTTCGATTTTATCGAACAGATAATTTGAAAGAGAGTCGATGAAATTAACCCAAATATGTCAAGAGATAGATATTGCCTTTGATGGTCAAGATATAGAGATAGATGGGCTTCATACTTTAAGTGAAGCCACCTCCAATCAAATCTCTTTTTTTAATGATAGAAAGTATGCCAATCAGCTCTCTACTACCAAAGCAGGAGCAGTTTTGATTGATGAGAAGTATGCAAACTTACTTCCACCTACAACTATTGCACTTATAACAGATGAAGCTTATCTAAAACTAGCGTTAGCCTCAAAGCTATTTGCTTATAAAATTGAGACAAAAGGTGGACACCCAGATATGGGTGATGGGTGTGATATAGATAAGAGAGTTCGTTTTGGAAAAGATGTAACTTTAGGTGACAATGTTACCATTATGGCAGGGGCTTATATTGGAGATAGTGTTACTATAGGCTCTAATTCTCTTATATATCCAAATGTGACTCTATATCATCAGAGTAAAATAGGTGCTAACTGTATTCTTCATGCAGGAGTGGTTATTGGTTCAGATGGATATGGATTTGCACATACAAAGAGTGGTGAGCATATTAAAATATATCAAAATGGAAATGCGATTATAGAGGATGATGTGGAGATAGGGGCAAATACAACTATAGATAGAGCAGTATTTGGTACAACTTATATCCGTAAAGGTACAAAACTAGATAATCAGATACAGATAGGTCATAACTGTGACTTTGGTGAGCATTCACTTATGGCAGGACAAGCAGGTTTTGCAGGGTCAACTACTACAGGTAGAAATGTTGTGATTGGTGGTCAGGTTGGAACAGCAGGTCATATTCATATTGGTGCATTTAGTAGAGTTGGAGGAAAGAGTGGGATTACAAAGTCACTAGAGGGTGGTAAAACCTATTCTGGTTTCCCTGCGATAGAGCATATTTCATGGTTAAAATTACAGGCAAAAATAGCAGGACTGATTAAGAAAAATAGATAATATTAAAATAATCTTAAGTTAAAAGATTATATAATATGATTAATTTTATTAAAGGATTGTTATGTCAGCAACATCATCAATACACGTAGATAATCATCATGAGCTAAAAAAACCTCTGCCAACAGGTGTAGAGGTAAAAATAAACCCAAAGAAACTTATTGTTAGTAAAACAGATATGAGGGGTAAGATTATTTATGGAAATGATTATTTTACTGAGGTATCTGGTTATAAAGAGAGTGAATTAATTCATGCTCCACATAGTATTCTAAGACATCCTAGTATGCCAAAGGCTATATTTTATCTTATGTGGAAACATCTGGAGGCTGGTAGAAATATTATGGCTGTAGTTAAAAATATGACAAAATATGGTAATCACTACTGGGTAACTACAGATTTTGATATCAAAAAGAACTCTATTACTGGAAAACCTGAATATTATATTGCTTTTAGACAAGCTGCACCTCGTCATGTAATTGATGCTATGGAGAAAATTTATGTTAAACTATTAGAGATAGAGTATGAGCATGGAATGGAAGCTTCTGTGATATATTTTGAGTCATTTTTAGAGGAAAAAGGTATGAACTATGACCAATTTATTGAAGACCTCGCTAAACCAAAAGGACTTAAAGCTGTTATATTTGAGAAGATGAAGAGCTTCTTCTCATAGATTTCTGTAGTATTGTAACTCTAAATAAAAATCTCATCTAAAATGGTGTTGACATACTCATTTGCTTTAAATTTAATAAGGTCATCAGGTTGCTCTCCTGTACCTATATAATAGATTGGCATTTGGAGTTCATCTGCAATAGATAGTACAGAACCACCCTTTGCTGTCCCATCTAATTTTGTTATTATTATCCCATCTATTCCTATCATCTCATTAAAAACTTTTGCTTGGTTTATACTAGAGCTTCCTTGTGTCCCATCCAATATAAGCATTTTTCTATGAGGTGCATTACTCATAGCTTTTCCTGCTATACGAACCATTTTTTTTAACTCTTCGCCAAGATTTGTTTGTGTATGAAGTCTTCCTGCTGTATCTATAAGTACATGGTCTATCTGTTTTGCTTGTGCTGAAGAGATTGTATCATATACTACAGCAGATGGGTCATGTCCCTGTCTTGTAGCAATAATTGGTATCTCTAATCTAACAGCCCATCTACTTAACTGCTCAATTGCCGCAGCACGAAAGGTGTCTGATGCACCCAACATAACACTCTTTCCCTCTTTTTGATAATATCTTGCTAATTTAGCAATTGTTGTAGTTTTCCCTGCTCCATTAACACCAACAATCATGTCTACAAATGGTTTTGCATCTATATCCTCTTTCCAGTCTGCTTTATACTGAAAAACAGATATAAGAGCATTATATGCAGAGCCTCTGTCAATCTTTTTTGGTAACTTTTCCAAAAATCTCTCTATAAGTTCATAGTTAACATCTGCCTCTAATAGGATATCCTCAAACTCATCATGTGTTACTTTACTTTTCTTCTCTTTGGCGACATCTTTTATCGCATTACTAGTTCTTCTAAAAACTTTTTTAAATATATTAAACATTTTTTACCTTATCTATCTTTTTTACCTATATCTCTTTTAGTGCTTGTTTTATATCACTCTCTATCATCTCTTCGGGAACAGTTCCCTCGTAATGTGTATAGTACTCACCATAAACAAACATTACCATGAGAGGAAGTTCAAAATTTGCCCTTAAAGCTAATTGAGGAGCAAGTATTTTTGCAAATAGATGATTACTCCTTTTACTTCTTGATATATAATAATCTATTTTTTTGAAAGAGATACAGTTAGCCATCTTTTTAGATTTAAAGTCATCATGAACAAGTATCCCCATCACAAAGAGGTTTTTTTCATATTTTTTTTGAAGATTATTTAAATGTGGTATCTGTCCACGACACGGAGGACACCATGTTGAGAAGAAGTTGACAAGTACAATTGGTTGAATTATATTTGAGAAATTATAAATATCATCTTTAATCTCTAAGGTTGTAAGTTTGTTATCTAAACTTTTAAAATATAGACGATAATTTTTTTTAGGATGCTTTGTTGTTATTAGTTTCTCTTTAGTGTTTTTCTTTATATTATTTTTATCTATAACCATACTCTTTTTTTGAGGTATATTTTCATCTGTTGTAGCTATCTTATCATCACAAGATGTAAAGATAATTAATAAGATTATTAGAAAGAGGTAAAATTTATTTTTCATTTAAAGCGTATCTTTAGTATTTTTAGCGATTATAACAAAAAAAATATAAAAGAGAGTAAATAAGATGGATAAAAACAGTTTTAGAGTTTTTTGTATCAATAAGTTAAAAAAAATTAAAAAAAATCGTTATTATAGTTCTGATAAACGTGTAAGTAGATGGATATATAAAAAAATAAAGGAGAAAAATGTTAAAGTTGTTATGCTTTATGTTCCTTTGAAAATAGAGATTAATATATCAAATTTAATTAAACAGCTACGAAAAGAGAATGTGACAGTTTTAGTTCCCTTTATGGTAGGTAAAAGCTTTAGATTGGTAAAATATAGACTACCTTTAAAAATTAAAAATTTTTCTGTAAAAGAGCCAAATAATTCTACTAAAATTTATAAAAAAATAGACTTAGCAATTGTTCCTGTTATCGGAATCGATAAAACTTTTAGACGAGTAGGGTTCGGTAAGGGATTCTATGATAGATTTTTTGGGGAGAAATCTACTCACATTAAAGAGATTTTTTTTATAGGAAGAGAAACATGCATATCTGACAAAAATATTACAAATGATTATGATATAAAAGGGGAACAGTATATTACATCTGATGATATTTTTATAAAAGATAGCTCAAAAAATAATATTATAAAAAAATCAAGGATTTAACTCCTTGAAGTAGGAGACGAAATGATGATAGAAGAGGTATCAATATCAACAATAACAGCTATATTAGGTGCGATAGCTAGTTATATGTTTGTAAAAAATGATAATAAAAAACAGTTTAAACACCATGAAACAGAGGCTAAAGCTAAAGCCTTGGCTATTGAGCATGAGGCAGAGAATCATCTACACGAAGCCAAAGTCTCTATAAAAGAGAAAGAGGTTTATTTAGACAAGAAGTTTCAAGAAAGAATTTTGGATGTAGAGAAGCAAAAAAATGAGTTAGATGTTGAGCTAAAAGCTTTAAATAAGAGAGAGCTAGAGATAGAAAAAGAGAAAAAAGATTTAGTTAAAAAAGAGCAGTATCTTGATAAGCTTGTTGATGAGAAAGATTGTGAATTATCTACATTGGTTCTCCTCTTAGAGAAGAGTTCAGGAATGACAAAAGATGAAGCAAAAAAGCATCTTATACAGCAAGTAGAGGAGCAGTCTCAGCTCGAATTGGCACAACTTATTCGTAAATATGAGACACAAGCAAAACAGGATGCACAGAAAAAAGCTGACTATATCATATCTCAAGCAGTTACACGTTATGCAGGTGAGTTTGCAGGTGAGAGACTTATGAATATTGTAAACCTTCCAAGTGATGACCACAAGGGGCGTATTATCGGTAAAGAGGGGAGAAATATTAAAAGTTTGGAGCAACTTTTAGGCGTTGATATTATTATTGACGAGACCCCAGGGGTGATTCTTATTAGTAACTTTAATCTATATCGTAGAGCTATTGCTACACGAACTATTGAGATATTGGTCGCCGATGGAAGAATTCATCCTGGACGAATTGAGGATGTTCATGAAAAGGTAAAAGCTGAGTTTGAACAGAAGATTTTGGAAGATGGTGAGAATATAGTAGTAGAGCTGGGTCTGTTGCCTATGGCAGAGGAGCTTATGAGACTTCTTGGACGTATGCGTTATCGTGCTAGTTATGGTCAAAATGCCTTAGCCCATACCTTAGAGGTAGCAAAATTAGCATCAATTATGGCAGCAGAGATGGGTGGAGATGAGAAGTTAGCTCTTAGAGCAGGTCTTCTTCATGATATAGGTAAGGCCTTAACTCAAGAGATTGGTGGAAACCATGTTGATTTAGGAGTAGAGGTCTGTAAGAGATATAATGAGCATCCAACAGTGATTAATGCTATCTATGCACACCATGGTCATGAAGAGCCAAATGGAGTAGAATCAGCAGCTGTATGTGCAGCTGATACCCTAAGTGCATCACGTCCAGGTGCTAGACGTGAAGTGTTGGAGAGCTTTACTAAAAGGGTTCAAGAGTTAGAAGATATTGCATTAAAGCAGAGAGGTGTTGTAGCAGCTTATGCTATTAATGCAGGTAGAGAGATACGAGTCTTTGTTAATGCTAGAGTGGTAAATGATAATCAGATTACTGTTTTGTCTAAAAAGATTGCAAAAGAGATAGAGAATAAGGTACAATTCCCTGGCGAAATCAAGGTTAATGTTATTCGTGAGAAACGAGAAATTACCTATGCTAAATAATATAAAAAGAGGAAAAAGAATGAACAAAGGACTATTTTTTGTAGTAACAGCAATGCTTCTATTAACAGGATGTAATGCTAAAGAGGAGTCAAAAGTATTGGCAGATACAACAACACCAGCACCAATAAAAAAGGCTATGGTAGCAGATAAAAAGACAGATACTGTGGTAGTTTTTGAGACCAATCAAGGTAAAATAGAGATTAAACTTTTCCCAAAAATTGCACCATTGGCAGTTGAAAATTTTGTAACACATACAAAAGATGGTTACTATAATGGTCTAATTTTTCATAGAGTTATTAAAGATTTTATGATTCAAGGTGGAGACCCAACAGGAACAGGAACAGGTGGAGAATCTATCTGGAAAGAGGATTTTGCTGATGAGTTTGCTCCAAACATAGTATTTGATAGACCATATCTTTTAGCAATGGCAAACAGAGGACCAAAAACAAATGGAAGTCAGTTTTTTATCACAACAAAAGCTACACCTTGGTTAAATGGACGGCATACTATATTTGGTGAAGTTGTCTCTGGACAAGATATTGTTCGTAAGATTGAAAATACAAAAGTAGGTCGTGGAGATAAACCTCTTGAAGAGCAAAAAATTGTTAAGGCGTATGTTAAATAGCCGATATGATAGATTTAAATGCCTTGCGTTTAGAGCGAGAGAAGTGTATAGGGTGGAAAAATATTAAACCCTACTGGGAAGCAGTTCAAGGGTTACCAAAGGTGACAGAGGTTGAGATAAAGTTAGGAGATACTGTAGAGGTTTATCCACAAGGTTTAACAAAAGAGGAGGAGGAGTATATCTACTCCTCAGCTAAAACTGTATGGCCATGGAGAAAAGGACCTTTTCAGGTTGCTTCTACTTTTATTGATAGTGAGTGGCGAAGCCATATCAAATATGATTTACTAAAACCTCACTTTGATTTAAAAGATAAGATAGTAGGTGATATTGGTTGCAATAATGGATACTATCTCTTTCGTATGATGGAGGAGAAGCCAAAACGATTAGTAGGGTTTGACCCATCTGCTATTCCATATTGTCAATTTAAATTTTTAGACCATTTTATACAGAGTGGCATTACCTTTGAACTATTGGGTGTAGAACACGTTGAGCATTATGAGTATAAGTTTGATACTCTTTTTTGTTTGGGAGTTCTATATCACCGTCCTGACCCTATTGGTTCTCTAAAGTCTCTATATAAAGGTCTCAATTTTGGTGGAGAGCTAATTTTGGACACATTTATGATTGATGGAGAGGATGAGGTCTGTCTTACTCCTATGAAAAGATACTCCAAAATTCCAAATATCTATTTTATTCCTACAGTAAATGCTCTAAAAAATTGGTGTTATAGAGCAGGGTTTGAAGAGATAGAGGTTTTGGAAATAGCCAAGACAGAGTTGAATGAACAGCGTAAAACAGAGTGGATTAACACACAATCTCTTGATGACTTTTTGGATGAGAATGATGATACTAAAACGGTAGAAGGGTATCCTGCACCCAAAAGAGTGTATATTAAAGCGAAGAAAATTAAAAAAAAGAGTTGATTTTTTAAATTAATTTTCAAAAAGCCAAAAAATAAGGTATAATTAAAGAAAAATTAGACTACTCAATAGATTATATTAATATTTATTAAAATATATAGTTTTATTCTCTTATTTTAAAACAAGAGAATTTTAGATATAACCTTAAAAGTAGATATTATATAGGATTAGAATGAGAATATTGACCATAGGGTTCAGTGACGAGTTTGTTAAGCAGTTAGAAGTTGAGTTAGAGAAATACTTCATCTGTATTGTAGATAATGCAAAAGATTTATATGATGCAACAAATTTCACTGACTTTAGACATTATGAACTTATTATAGTTGTAGATGAGAATCAGAAGTACTCATTTGAAAAGTATAGTAAAGAGATTAAAAAAAAGAAGAGGGAGACAAAGATTATTGTTATCACCTCTCTTCCAAAAAATCAGATACAGCTTTTTGACTTGGGTGCAGATGAGGTTATCACTGACTACATAGATTCAGCAGAGCTTATTGCTGCTAGAGTTTTGTCAAATATGCGTAACCTTTTTGGTACACATATTGATATTGGAAAGCTAGTAATTGACATTACACATAAAAAGATAGAGTATGATGATAAAATAGTATCTCTAAATGGTAAGACATTTGATATTTTGGCATACTTAGCCCTTAGAGAGGAGCGTGTCTTCTCAAAAGATGAGATTATCAACGCCCTATGGGAAGAGCCAGAGTATGTAAGTGATAATACAGTAGAGGTTGCAATCAACCAAATAAGAAAAAGATTAAAGAGTATCCTTGGCTTTCAAGTGATACATACAGTACGAAGAAGAGGATATAAGTTCTCTTATGAAAAATAGGTGCGTTTTTAACGCACTGTCAAGATTAAATTTAACTAAGCATCTTTCACTCCTTAAAATTTCTTATATATAAAATTAAAAAAATAATCTAT
>Ga0256827_10002829_pt1 | contig 11089 bp, 14 predicted proteins | sample CV84metaG_FD_185977 | JGI IMG/M metagenome (GOLD analysis project Ga0256827, IMG submission 185977) | Hydrothermal vent microbial communities from East Pacific Rise, Pacific Ocean - CV84 | ecosystem: Environmental > Aquatic > Marine > Hydrothermal vents | place: Pacific Ocean: East Pacific Rise...
TTCCTCAACCTTGTGTTGGGGAGGCTGTAGGTTCGATTTCATCGCATACACGTCAACCTAAGCCCAAACACAGTCATAAAAAGGGGCAGAGGAGAGAATTAAATCAAGAGAAGAAAGCCTTTTCTGCCTCTTGTCTCGTAACATTCGAGGGATATTATCGTCAAGTTTCTGAAGAAATAATTTGATAGAGAATTCAGAAGCAAACAATCGTTGAAACCTATCCCTACTCAGAATCCATTTAAAAAACTTCTCATAGCTCAACTCTCTATCTATCTTTTTGGCTAAAGATAGAGCATAATTTTCAAAATTACTCATCAATAAAATAGCAATGAGTTTGGCATAAATAAAACATAAAGTTCTGTTTCCATTTGTACCTGTTACTCTATCAATTTTAAAAGTAGATTTCCATCTTTTAAAGACTAATTCAATACTCCATCGTAAACGATAAATTGTACCTATATGTTGAGGAGCAATCATCTCTTTAGGTATATTTGTAATAAAAATTACATATCTCTGAAGCTCTAAAGTGCTTTTTTGTGGGGTTTTCCTTAACTGTTTGTATTTTTTGTTTAAAGCTCTAACTCTTTGATTGTATATCTCATCTGATACTCTAATTGCAATTAGTCTTGTCGAAAATTTTTGAGTAGAAATTTTTACTTGTTCATCAATAATTGTATCTCTTTTTTTTGATTTTAAAAACTTGAAAAGGTCAATCTTTTCATCATTTATATAGAGCGTTGTTGATAAAAAATATCGACTAACATAATAAGCTTTTTTCTTTTCAATTTCTCGAAATCTATCTATTTTAAAGAACCCTAAATCTCTTAGTACCAAATCATTCTTTCTAAGTATTGGAATAATCTTTTTTGTAAATTTAGCATCACTCTTGTTCCATGATGCTATCTCTAACTTCTCTATACTATTTTTGGTTACATTGTAATTTAGATATATTTTTAATGCTGAGGATGAAGCTTTTCCTCCTGAACCTTTATACCTATTTTTTAAATCTTCTGGAAGTGATATAGAGCTGTTATCTTCAATAAAGGTATTTTTAAATGGACTCAATAACCCCTTAATCTCTTTATTTATGGGCTTATATCGCTCTTTTAATATAATGCTTGTTACTTTTTTCAGATAGTCAACACTTTTTTTTGGTGCAGTCTTTTGTTTAATGCTTGTCGGCTTAAACTTGTTCCATAATCTTCTGACATATTGCTACATAAAGTTTCATCAGACATTATCGCATCACTGTTTACACTCATTAATGTTCCGATAAAGTTTAATCCTGTGATTTTTACTTTTCTCACTATAAACTTTGTACTTGTCGCTAACTCTTCTATTTTCTCTTGATACTTTTTTATCTCTTTTGGTATAATACTTTTCATCATTTCTCTTTTTGGTTGAAGTTGAAATGATAGCAAACCCCTTTTTTATTGGGGCTTGTTTACTTCTTTTTTTACTTTAAATTCATCTTTTCTTAGATATTGTTTGCTTAGGTTGACGCGTATGCGATTTCATCGAACGTCAAAACCAAATTTGAACAACCAAAGAATATTTTTTTGAAATTAGATTTAAATATTGCGTTCGATGAAATCGAACCTACAGGATTTGAATTGGGAACAAAAAAAAAATTCATTTGTATCTTTTCGTTTAGCTATATCAGTCATACCTGCTATCCACAATCCCTACACAAAGAAAACTTATAGTAAACTAATAAACAGAGATTAAAGGATTAAAATGAGAAAATTAATATATATCACACTTAGTGTATTTACTCTTCTGCTACTTACAGGGTGTACTCCTATGATTAATAAATATAGAGTCAGTGTAGATGCTATTACTAACCCTAATGTCTCTATCGCTCCCACCTCTTATATCATCAAACCTTTGGGTAAAGATACAGATGAAAATAGCTTGGAGTTTCAAAAACATATGTCACAATTGATGAAGATTTTAGAGGCAAAAGGATATACACAACCCTACGCAAGTCATTTAGCAAAACAGACTATCTATTTTGATTATGGGATTGATAAGGTGAAAGAGGAGACTAGAACATATACTCAACCAAATATCTCTTTTGGATTTTATCATGACTACTATCATCCATTTTGGAGTGACTTTACATATAGTAGCTATACAACTTATCAAAAAACATATGTTCTTTATAACCGTTACATAGAGATACTTTCAAAAAATCAAGCAGGTAAAGAGCTTTGGAGAGTTGATGTATCATCTGTAGGTGAGTCAAAAGATTTGAAAAATATTGTTCCTATTTTGCTAGAGGGGGCAGAGGAGTATATTGGTAAAAATACAGACAAACCTGTAAATTTGGTGATAAAAGAGAAGAGTTCAGAGAGAAAAAAAGAATAATAAAAAGAGACTAATTTTATCTTATTTTAAATTTTCTATGATATTATTTCCTTGTTAATAAAAATTATTATTTAAAAAACAAGGAAACTAACATGATAGTAACAAATAAAGCACCAGACTTTACAGCAACAGCAGTTCTTGCAGATGGACAAATCGTTGAAGATTTTAATCTTATGGAGAACCTAGGTGAGAAGGGTGCAGTACTTTTCTTCTATCCACTAGACTTTACATTTGTATGTCCTTCAGAGATTATTGCATTTTCTCATAGAGCAAAAGATTTTAGAGAGAGAGGCGTTAATATTATCGGTGTATCTGTAGATAGTCAATTCTCACACTTTGCATGGAGAGAGACAGCCGTTGAAAATGGTGGTATTGGTAGAGTTGATATGCCATTGGTAGCAGATATTACTAAACAGATTGCTAGAGATTATGACGTTCTTCTTGATGATTCAGTAGCTCTTAGAGGTTCATTTTTGATTGATGCTGATGGTACAGTTAGACACGCAGTTGTAAATGATTTACCACTTGGAAGAAATATTGATGAGATGATTAGAATGGTTGATACTATGATATTTACAAACGAGCATGGTGAAGTTTGTCCTGCTGGTTGGGTAAAAGGTGACGAGGGTATGAAAGCAGACACTAAGGGTGTAGCTGAGTATCTTGCAAAACACGCAGACGAATTATAATCGTGGGGGTAGACAAATCTGTCTACCCATTATAAATAAAAATTAAAGGCTAAATCATGACAGACTACATAACACTACTAAAAGAGAATGATTTGAAAGCCACAATCCAAAGAACAAGTATTTTAAAATCAATTAACAGTATGGGTCACGCCAATATTGATGAGATATATGAAGATGTAATAGAGCTTCACCCTACCCTATCTTTGGCAACTATCTACAAAAATATTATATTAATGCAACAGAGTAATGTGATAATAGAAGTACCTATCAATGGTGAAAAATCGAAGTATGAACTTAAAAAATCTGACCATCTACACCTCATTTGTCAATCATGTGGGAGTATCCAAGATAGAGAGATAACTACAGAGACGAAAGAGACTCTTATGATATCTGATTTTAAACTCAACACTTCACAAATCAATCTCTATGGAGTATGCCAAAAATGCCAAAAGCGATAAAAGAGAATGCTCTTTTTATAGCCGATACACACTATCCACATCATGGGGATGAGTTTTTAACAGTTCTAAAAAAGATAGAGAGTGGAGAGATAAAAACACCACAACTTTTTTTGATGGGAGATATTTTTGATTTACTTTTTGGCTACAATGAGTATATCAAAACTTTTTCACAAGAGGCTATAGAGCTACTTCAAAAGATATCAAGAACATTGGATATTCACTATATAGAGGGTAATCATGATTTTTGTCTACAGGAGCTTTTTCCTTATATAAATGTATATAGCAGAGAGGAGCAACCGATAAAATTTAGACTAAATAGCCAAGTTGTATATCTAGCTCATGGAGATAAGTACCAAACTGGATTTGGCTATAACTTCTACTCTAATATTTTGCGTAAAAAATCTACACTTATGCTATTAAAACCTTTTGAGAAGCAGATTATAGACCACCGTATGCAAAAACTAAAGATAAAAAAGGTTTGTGGAAGTTTTAAAAATTATAGAGAAAGATTTGATGCTATCATAGAGCATTACCCAAAAGATACTCTAATTGTAGAGGGTCATTTTCATCAAGGCATAAAGTATAAAAACTATATCTCTCTACCCTCTTTAGTATGTCAACAGAGTATAGGAGTCATAGTTAACTCCAAATTGACATTTAAATTAATTAGCTAAGTCTAAATTCAGAGTGATATAATTCATATTAAATATATAGAGAGGTTGACATCATAATAAAAAAATATACTCCAATACTAATTATTATTACTATGTTCTTCTCATTTAACTACTTCCAACCCACCATTCCAGAGTTAATATATCTACCAAACAGTAGCTACTCATATAAAACCCAAAATATAAATGCCAATAACCATTGGTCAAAATTTAAAGAACTAAAAAACTCTAACTTTTTTATTCATCCTGGAGAGATAAATAGTAGTGTGGTTCTATTTAAATTTAAAGATACTCAAAAACTTGTTATGGATTTTAGCTTAAATAGAGTAGCCACAGGGGGAGATATAAATTTTACAATCAAAATAGATTCTCATATCAAAAAAAGATTTAATATTACAAAAGAGAAAAAAGAGCATATTACCCTTAATATATATAAGAAATCTACCCTAATTATTATCGCAAATAAAAATGGTTCAACCTTTCAGGATTGGGGAAACATTCAAATATTTACTCCAAATAAATCATTTTTTGACAATAATATGCTTATCCCTCTCTTATGGTCTATATTTTTTATTATCCTTTGGTATACTCGCTACTACTATCTAGCTATTAATAACTATATGATACTATTAACAGTAATAGCTTCCGAAAAAATGAACTTTACACTATTATATATAAGTAGCATCTACACCTCTACTCTTTTACTTTTTATTTTAACTATTTTTATGATATTTATATATAAAATATTCTCTAAAAGAACTGCTTTTATTATTAATCTGCTAATCTCATTTAGTATATATATAGTCCCTCTACTTATGCTTGTTTACTCCTTAAATTTTGAGACCAAGATTACATCAGATATTATGTTTGCTGTATTTCAATCCAATAGTGGTGAAGCTTATGATTATATTACAAATTTCATTCATACAAAATATATTCTATTTACTCTACTATTTATTTTGAGCTCCACTACCCTACTCTATCTTCAAAAAAAAGCTGTCAATATCACCACACCTATATTAATACTACTTCTTACTACCATAATTTTCAATATCTCATTCAACAAAATCCTATCTCTTAGAATTCCAAATTTTATAGGAGATAATATCGAAAAATATAATCACGAATTGGAGATGTTCAAAAAGGTACAAGAGAAGAGAGAAGCAGGAGAGATAGAGTTTAAAGCCACTAAAGAAGAGAGTGGAGAGACGTATATAGTGGTGATTGGAGAGTCACTAAATAAAAACCATATGGGACTATACGGCTACCATAGAGATACAACACCAAATCTTTCTAAAATGTATAGAAATCATAAGATAATAAAATTTGACAATATCTACTCAAATCACACTCATACAATGAAAGTCCTAAGCCTTGCACTGACAGAGGCAAATCAATATAATAAAAAGGATTACTATAAATCTCTCTCTATTATAGATATTCTAAACAGAGCAAATATTGAAACATATTGGCTAAGTAATCAAAATATGCTAGGTGGCTGGGATAACTTAGTCTCTGTAATGGCACACTCTGCTAACCATATAACATCTATTAACACCTCTATAGGTTATACTATCACTGCCCAAAAATATGACGGAGAGCTTATTCAAAAAGTAGCCAAAATTATATCTCAAAAAAGTGAAAAAAATCGTGTTATATTTGTTCATCTTATGGGGAATCATACCACCTACTATACAAGATATCCAAATAGTTATAAGCGTTATAAAAGAAATAATCACATAGACCAATATGACAATAGCGTACTATATAACGATTATGTAGTAAGCTCTATTCTAAAAGAGCTTCAAAAACAAAAAGGGATTACAGGTTTTATATATATGCCTGACCATGCTGATGATGTTGAGAAAAATTTAGGACATAGTTCTGCACATTTCACAATTGAGATGACGCAGATACCTATGATTATCTCTTTTAATCAATCCTATAAAAAAAGATACTCAAATAGATATCAAACTCTATTAAAAAATAGATATAGACTCTTTTCAAACGATTTATTTTATGACACACTCATTGGTATCTTTGATATTAAAACTAACAGATACAGCAAAAAATATGATTTGAGTTCTAATAGCTATCAACTTAAAGAGGAGGATGCTCTGATGCTTCATGGAAAATATCATTACAACAAAAAATTTAACTTTTTACAGTAGCATTTCCTCTACACTTAACCTGCACTAAAATAGGCTCATCTACATCAAGACGAGCCACCGTCAATTCTCGTCCCCACAAACACCCTGTATCCAAAGAGAGAACATTGCTATCTTGATAATATCCCAATGTAGACCAATGACCAAAAACTATCTTCATTGACATTTTTTTTCTAGTGGGACACGCAAACCAAGGATTTAAACCTTTTTTTATAATTTTTAATGAAGTAGGAGCACCCTTCTGTTTAAAATCTAACCGTCCATCATCTTCACAAAAACGCATACTTATAAATGAACTTAATATATACTTCTCTATATCCAAAGAGGTCGCTTTTGAGTTAAACTTATTGGAACTTTTTTTATTCATATGTTTAAGCCACGCTTTATAGTTTCGTCCTCGTAGTTTCTTCTCTATTCTTGAAGCGTGTTGGATTGCCATTCCAAAATCAAATTGAGGAGAGATACCTGCATGAGCCATAGCATAACCTAATGTATAATCCCAATATAAAAATGGCTGATGTCGTAACCAATCTATAAGCTCTTTTCCATTGGGAGCATCCAAAATAGGCTGTATGGTAGGATTTGATTTTTTAACACCTGAATATGCTGAAATAAGTGCAATATCATGATTACCAAGAACCACTTTTATAGAGTCTCGTATAGAGTAGAGGTAGTTAAGTGTCTCTAACGATTTATCCCCACGATTAACCAAATCACCTGCTACCCAAAGCTCATCTTTTTTCGGATTAAAATCTATCTTTTTTAGTATCTTTTGTAATGAATCAAAACATCCCTGAATATCACCAATTGCCCAAACTGCCACTACTATATCCCTAATCTTTCTTTATATATAATTATTTTATTTTCAAATGACATCTTAGCATAAGCACTTGAAGGAGAAGGCAAATAGATAGTTTCTATCTCCAAATAGTCAAAATGAGCCTGAAAAAGTCGTTCAGCAAGTCGTCCTGTAAAGGCTATTTTATCAATAGTTGGGTTCTCTTCCAAAAAAGAGGCGATATCATTCACCTCAATATCATCAAGAGAACTATCCAAAGAGCTATCTCGCGTACAGTTCGCCACCATATCCCAAAGAGCAATCTTACTCTCTTTTAGTAGCCATATTTTTTGGTCTCTATTATTTATAGGATAACTAGTAATAACAGAGAGTATCTTCCAAAACTGATTACGTGGGTGTGCGTAGTAGAAGCTTTTTTCAAATGAATCTATTGAGGGAAATGAGCCTAATATCAATACTTTACTATCTTTGAAAATTAAAGGTTGGAATGGGTGGGTTAGTGTTTTATTATCTATGTTACTCATTAAACTGAATAGGTCCAACCCCACTACCATTAAGTAACTGCCGTACATAAGGGTTTTTTGTATTTTTAAACTCCTCATTAGAAGCCCACTCGATAATCTCACCATCAAACAGAAATGCCAAATAATCAGCTGATTTAAAACTCTCTTTCATGTCGTGGGTAATCAATACCGAAGTAACCCCTAACTCTTTTTGTAGCTTTAAAATCAGTTGGGTAATAAGGTCACTAGTAATTGGGTCTAGCCCTGATGTTGGCTCATCATAGAGGATAATTTTTGGTTGCATAATAATCGCCCGTGCCAATCCTGCTCTTTTACGCATACCTCCACTTAGCTCATTGGGAGAGAGTTTTGCTACCCGTTTGGCATCTAATCCTGTCATAGAGAGCATCTTCATTACCCTCTCCTCTATCTCTTTTTCTGAAAGTTTGAAGTGTTCACGCAAGGGAAATGCGACATTATCAAAGATATTCATACTGTCAAACATCGCCCCATCTTGAAAGAGATAACCGATATTTTTACGAACCTCACGAAGCTCTTTTTCTGAACAAGTAGCAACACTTGTACCATCTACAATAATCTCACCACTTGTAGGCTTCATTAGCCCCACAATATGTTTGATAATAGTAGATTTACCTCCACCAGAAAGCCCTAAAATAACGGTAGTTGAACCCTCTGGAAAAATAAGATTTACATCAGCTAGAACCTCTTTTGTCCCAAACACCTTTTGGAGATGTTTTATCTCAATAAGAGGATTTTTTTCATCAAAGATTATCTTCTCTTTTGTCTCTAAAATATCCATCTATCGCAATGCCTTTTTTAAATTTAATATTAAAAGAGCCAAAGTAGCAAAGGAGAAGATTTTAAAATTTATCTCACTCCCTTTATGAGTATTTAAAAACGCATCACTTTTAGTCATAAGCTCACCCATACTCTGCATCTCCAAAATATCAGGCATATAATACGAAGTAAACATCAACCCTGTTCCTGCAACCAAAAAAGTAGTCATAAGCGACCATCTATCACTCTCAAATGCTTTATATTTTATCACCTCATAGAGTATCACAACCACTACCAAAAAGTTTACAGCATATGACAATTTTTCAAATACATGGGTCATTAGTAACCCCTCTTGGAAATGAGTAAGTAGTTCAGAGCCAAGTAGTATTTTTGAATGAAAAATAGTTGGGGCAACCACAATCCCTGCCAATAACCCTGCTCCTAGTACTATCCCCAATATTATAATATAGCTCATTGTGAAAATTCTAAAATATTTTTTTAACACTTTAATCTCCTGTATTTAATTAGATGTTATAACAAACCATATCTCAAAGTTTGCTAAAGAGCAACAATAAAATAAAATTATCCATAAGTATTTAATTTAATTTTTAATTGAAAATTATATAAATAAACTATATACTTTTAAAAAAATAACATTAAGAATAATCATGATTAACCTCAAAATAAAATTTATACTACTCTTTCAAGCTACTCTTCTTTTAAATTATGCTTCTGCAAAACAAAATTTTATCACCAAAAACTATATCTTAAAGGACAGATTGGATAGTGTTGAGTATCATCTACCCAATGGTTATAGTCTTATACAGAAAAAAGATTATGGAGAGTATAGAAAAGAAAATATGAGTATATTTAAAGATAATAAAGAAATCTACAAAGATGATAATTATCATATTTTGATAGGATTAAAAGGAAAATCATTATGGCAATGGGAGAAAAATACAACTGTCAAAAAAAAGGATATTATTTTTGATATAAACAGTGACGGTGTTCCCAAATTTCTCTATCAATCACAATCTGAGGGGAATCACGGCTCAGTTAAGACTGTCTTATTCTCATTAAAAAAAGATAAACTAGAAATATTAGCAACACTAAATTTAACTCAAGAAACCATTACTTTTAAAGATATTAATGGAGATAAAATTCCCGAAATAACTTTTCATGATGATGCTTTTTTCTGTTTTGGTTCATTTAGTTGTGCAGGTTCTCCGTGGATAGAGGTTATACTTGAACTCAAAGATGGTCACTATCAATATGCAGAGAGTTTAATGAAAAAGAAAAAACTAGAAGGAACAATAGAAGCAAAAAGTGCAAATAGTTGGATATCTTATCTCGTAAAAACAATCTATCAAGGAAAATATAAACGAGGAATGATAGAAGTCCATAAAAGTCTAAAAGGGGGCGAAAATATTTTCAAGAAGAGAGATGGAACTATGGTTAATTGGGAAAAATACATAACAGAAATTCGTATTCCTGAAATAGTAGAGGTATTTAGCAATAGTCCTTATTGGAAAAACATCAAAAATATAAATGGTTGGAATGGATTGAGTCTTAAAGAGATTACAAGATTGTTACTCTCTCTAACAAAAACTCAAAAACGATAAAATCAGATTATCCATAAATAGTTCATCAGACTTTTCAGGCAAATTAGAATGCTCTAGTTTCTCTTGAACCACTGTTAACTTGGTGTCAATATACTGCATCACCTCTTCTAACTCCCTCTCTCCCTCTTTAATCGAACGGATATACGCTCTATTATTCAGAGGAAAAGTGATAAACCCAACATCAAGCAACTCCTCCACCTCATCAATCACACGAACAGCGTGAGAGAGTGCCTTGAAATCTACCCCTTTAGCTGAGGCTTTGGCTCTGTTCCCAAACTGCTTTTCCATCTCGGTAATCTTTTCAGAAAAATAATTAACTGTAACCGTCCCCAAAAAGAGTTTGCCCAACACTTCTATATATCGTCCCTCTTTGTCCACCCCAGACCCACGAGAGATAGGAGCTGTGACAAACTTCACATACTTAAAATCTTTCTGCTCAAAAATCTCCTCAACAGCAGGAAAAAGCGTCTCTAACTTCTCCTCTCCTCTCTCTTGTACCAAATGGTTAAAATACTCCACAAAAATATGAAGCTCATTAAATCTCTCACCTCTCACATTGTAAAGCTTACTCTGCCCCACACAATACCCCACAAAAGAGTGCAAATTTTTATTATAAAATCTCTTATAGTTCTCCATTATCACCGAAGTAAACTCTCTATCATTAATAAGCTGTGTATCCTCTCTAAACATCGAAAAGAGAATATCCATCGCCCCCGTCTCACCCTTTTTCAGCAGATTAAAAAATTTATAAATACTAAAAAGTTGCAAATCTATATCATCTTTACCATTACGGGTATTGTTATCGTTACTGTTAAAAGTATAGTGTTCCATATCTCGTTTTAACAATACAGACTTTTGATTTGGGATAAATATCCCCTTATAATCGGTATCTGAATTTGGGTTATCTGTGCCATATAGTTTAGAGCCATATTGGGTTACATAGACTACTCTATAGTCGTGTTCTTGTTCAAAATCTTTTATTAGGTTTTTTATATTCATGTTTTTTCTTTA